>Ga0101944_10000361_pt1 | contig 139483 bp, 129 predicted proteins | sample DewCreD2012metaG_FD_75245 | JGI IMG/M metagenome (GOLD analysis project Ga0101944, IMG submission 75245) | Hot spring sediment bacterial and archeal communities from British Columbia, Canada, to study Microbial Dark Matter (Phase II) - Dewar... ...
ATGCCGAGCAATCGGTTGAGCAATTCGTTGTTGTTCATCGGAAGTCACCTTTCTACTCCGATATTAGCACATCCTTTCTGCTTTTCCCGTTATTTACGGGAGAGCCAAAATTATATATAATTTATAATCACCTTCGGTTCCCAGAGGCTTCGATGACCATTCCCTCCCCCACCAAAGAGACCGCCGACCTTGCCCCCAAAAGACCGCTCAAAGAGGACATCTTCGACGTTCTGCTGGAAAAAATCATCTCCGGGCAGTATCAGCCCGGCGCCTGGCTCAGGCAGGAAGACATCGCCTCGCAACTGGGGGTCAGCATGACCCCGGTTCGAGAGGCGCTGGATTTGCTCGATGCGGCGGGGCTGGCGGAACGCGTCCCGTATCGCGGGGTGCGCGTCCCACAGCCAAGCCACGAGGAGATTGCCGAGTCCTATGCGGCGCGGCTGCTGCTGGAAAAAGCCGTCAGCCGGGCGGCGGCTTTGAACCGGGAACAGGCTCACGTCGAGGCATTGAAGCGGATCGTCCGTCAATCGCGGAGTTTGACCCGCCTCGAGGACATGCCCGCCTCCCGCAAGTTGAGCGTGCACTTCCATGCCACGGTTGCCGAGGCAACCCGCAATTCGACGTTGATTCGCGTGTATAAAGTGGCGGCGAATTCGTTCCCCGATTGGATGCTCTATCAGGCGATGTTCGAGCATCCTGAGGCGCTGGAGGAAAGCATCCGCCAGGAATATCGCGAGCATCTCGCCATTGCGGAGGCAATCGAGGCGCAGGATGCGGCGCTCGCCGAACAGCGCGCCGAGGAACACATTGTTGAAATCGGGCGGCAGATTGTTTTGTATCTGGCAGTGCCGCAGGAATTGCTCGACCGAAAATTGAACCAGTTGGGTCTATAAATCATCAAGGAGGCATCGCAATGCACGAGGAACTTTACAAACAGATGGCGCAAAGCATCATTGACGGTGAAAAGGAGACCGCAGTTGAACTCGCGCAAAAATCCATCGAACTGGGCATCCCGCCGTTGGACGCGATTACGAACGGGTTTGTGGTGGGCGTCAACTACATCGGCGACCTGTTCGGGAAGGGCGAGGCGTTTTTGCCGGAACTGGTCATGGCGGGCGAAGCGATGAAAGCCGCCGTCGCCGTCTTGGAACCCGAACTGCTCAAACTCGGCGAGGCGCGCGAGATGATGGGGCGCGTGGTACTTGCCACAGTGGAGGGCGACATTCACGAAATCGGCAAGACGCTGGTCGGCACGATGTTGAGCGCCGCAGGCTTTGAAGTGACCGACCTGGGCGTGGACCAGCCGGCAGAGAAGATCATCGGCAAGGCGCTCGAAATAGACGCGCAAATCATCGGCTTGAGTGCCCTGCTCACCACCACGATGGTCCGCCAGCGCGAAGTCATCGAGGAACTCGACAAGGAAGGTCTGCGTCCGCGCATCAAGGTGATGGTGGGCGGCGCGCCCATCACCCGCGAATGGGCGGAAAAGATCAAGGCAGACGGCACATCAGAAGACGCCGTCGGCGCGGTGCAGTTGGCGAAGAAACTGGTTGGCAAGGAATAATTGGCACTACAAAGGCGTTCTCATCCACTAATCTACGCTAATCTTTGCGAATTTTGAACAGATTGAATCAAGACGGCTGCCAGGCACGACCAACGAAGAGAGAGTAGAGACATAAGCCTCGGGAGGGCTCTATGTCCAAAAACATCAAATCCATCAGCAACCCCAAACTGCGGCTGGAGGTATTGACCGCAGAGGAGGTGCAAAAGATTCACGACGCCACGTTGTGGATCATCGAAAACGTCGGCGTGCGGTTTCCTTCGGCGCGCGCGCTGGAAATTTGGGAGGCGCACGGCGCGAGCGTGGATCGGGAGCGGAAGGTCGTGCGCGTCAAGCCGCAGGTCATCGAAGACGCGCTGAAGAACTGTCCGCCCGCTTATACGCTGGCGGCGCGCGACCCGGCACAGGACTGTCCGCTGGACGGCAACCACGTCTTCCTCGGGACGGACGGCTGCGGCGTGGAAGTGATTGACATCGAAACGGGTCAAAAACGGACCTCGAGCCTGCGCGACGTGCGCGACATCGCCCGCGTCGCCGACGCCACCCCGGAGGTCGGCTTCCACTGGGTGCCCGTCTCCGCGCAGGATAAGCCCGCCGAAACGCGCGGCTTGCACGAAATCAAGACCATTTGGGAAAACTCCACCAAGCACGTACAGACCGAGTCCATTTACAGCGTCCATGAAGCCAAAGCCGCCATGGAGATGGCGGCGCTCATCGCCGGCGGCAAGGAGGAACTGCGCAAACGCCCCGTTCTCTCACTGATGCAATGCACCGCCTCCCCGCTCGGTCACGATGGCGGCAGCCTGGATGCGGCGCTGATTGCGGCAGAGCACGGCGTTCCCACCGGCTTCATGACGATGGCATCCTGCCTAACGACCGGTCCCGCCACGCTGGCGGGAAATCTGGCGGTGGGCAACGCGGAAGTCATCGCGGCGACAGCGCTGCTGCAACTGGCGTATCCCGGCGCACCGGTCTTCTACGCCGCCGCGCAAACCGCTGCCGACCTGCGAAGCGGCGCCTACACCGGCGGCGGACCCGAAGACTTCCTCTTCGGCGCGGCGACCAACGCCCTGGCAGATTTTTACAACATTCCGCTTTCGATGGGCGCGTTTGCCACCGGCGCCAAAGAACCCAACTGGCAGGCAGGACTCGAAGGCGCTCTCTCCAGTTTCATGGCAAGCGCCGTCATGTCCGACATGCTGCTCGGCTGCGGGTTCCTGCACGGGAGCCGCATCTGGTCGTATGCCGAGATGATGCTGGATTGCGAAATCTTCTCGATTGTCCACAAAATGATGCAGGGCATCGAGGTCAACGAGGAAACGCTCGCGCTGGAAACGATTGCCAACGTGGGACCGGGCGGTCACTTCCTCGCGCAGAAACACACGCGCAAACATGCCCGCGAACTCTTCATGCCTGAGTTCATGGACCGCCGCCCTTACAGCGAATGGGAAACCAAGCGGGACGACGCGCGCGACTGGGCGCTCGCCAAGGCAAGGCGCATTTTGCAGGAGCATGAACCCGATCCGCTCGACCCGAAACTCAGCGAAGAACTGGCGAAGATCATCGAGTCGGTCGAAAGGGAGGTGTGTGTCGTAGCAAGTTAGAAACTCGTGTTACGCAGAGGGTGCGTCGCACCTTCGCTGTGGTGCGACGCACTGCGTACGGTGAGTTAGAAAGTGGAAAGAAGCGCTTTAGATTGATTGGAGGTGTCGTATGCGTCCCAAACTCACTTTATTGTCGGAGGATTTGATCCCGCGCATCCTCGAGGAGGCGTATCAAATCCTGCTCAAGCCGGGCATCAAGGTATTGAACGCCGAGGCGCGGAAACTGCTCGCCGAGGCGGGAGCGCAGGTGGACGAAGAGACCTGCGTCGTCAAAATCCCCAAGCAGATCGTGCAGACCGCCCTCAGCACCGTGCCGCGCACATTCCATCTCTACGACTACGACGGGAATCCCAAAGTGGAATACGGCGGCGACACGGTTCAGTTCGACCCGGGTTCCTCCGGCGTCGCCGTTCTCGACCCCGACACCTTCGAACACAAAACCGCCGAAACGCCGGACCTCATCCGCCTCATCAAGGTTGCCGAGCAGATTCCGCAATACGACGCCCAAGCCACCATGGTGGTCTGCGACGACGTTCCCAAAGACCTGCACGATCTGTACCGCTTGTACTTGGTGATGCTCTATTCCAAAAAACCGATTGTCACCGGCGCATTCACCAATAAAACGGTACATGCCATGATCGAAATGCTCGCCATCTTCGCAGGCGGGCAGGAAGAATTGCGCCGGCAGCCGCGCGCCGTCTTCGACGTTTGCCCATCGCCGCCGCTGATCTGGTCGAACTTTGGCGCTGGCAACCTCATCACCCTGGCGCGCGCCGGCGTCCCCGCCGAAATCGTCTCCATGCCGCTGGCAGGGGCGGCGGCGCCGGTCACCCTGCTGGGCGCGGTCACCCAGCACGCGGCGGAATGTCTCTCCGGCATCACCATTCACCAACTGGCGAAGCCGGGCGCTCCCATCGTGTGGGGCGGCGCGCCCGCCATCTTCGACATGCGCAAAGGCGGCACACCGATGGGCGCTGTCGAAACCGCCATGATCGATTCATCCTACGCGCAGGTCGGAAAATCGCTCGGCTTGCCCACGCACGCCTACCTCGGCACCACCGAGTCCAAAATCCTCGACATGCAAGCCGGGCTCGAAAGCGGCATGGGCGCGTTGATTGGCGCGCTGAGCGGCATCAACATGATCTCCGGCGCAGGCATGCTCGATTCCCTGCTCTGCCAAAGCGCCGAAAAACTGGTCATTGACGCGGAAGGCATCGCCATGGCAAAGCGCATGATCGAGGGCATGAAAGTCCACACCGAGACGCTCGCCACCGGCTTCTACGACAACGAAATCAACTTCAAGGGCGGCGATTTCCTGAAGCAAAAGATTACGATGAAACTGTTCAAAAAGGAACAGCACATCCCCAGCAGCGTCATTGACCGCGACTCCATCCGCGTTTGGAAGGAAGCCGGGCGGCTGGATACCTTCGGACGCGCCAAACTCCGCGTGCGGGAACTGCTCGCCTCCTACACCCCGCCGACGCTTGATCCTGCCAAAGTGGAGCGGCTCCACGCCCTTGTCCTGGACCTCGCCCGCAAGGCGGGGATGAGGACACTGCCGGCGCACGAACTCTCTCCCGTGACCGCCTGAGAGAATGCTCGACCTCGCCCAACTCCTGCGCGTCCCTCATGTAGACCCGCTCTTCGACATTGCCCCGGATAATTCAAAACTCGCTTTTGCCTGGAATCGAAGCGGCGAATGGCAAATTTATGAGATAGAGTTACCTTCCTCACCTCTGCCCTCTTTCCCGCTGGGAGAGGGGAATCTCACTCAACTCACCTTTGGCAATGGCGGCAAGTTCAACCCGCGCTATTCGCCCGACGGCTCCCGCCTTGCCTATGTGCTGGATGCCGACGGCAGTGAAAGTTATCACCTCGTCGTTTACGATTTCGCATCGCAGCAGCACACCGACCTGACGCCCGGTATTCCCCACGCTCTTCAGCCCAACTTCTGCTGGTCGCCGGACGGAAGTCAACTGGCTTTGCTCAGCGACGAAGCAGGTCACTTCAGCGCATACATCGTTTCGGCGCAGGGCGGCAAGCCGCGGCTTGTACTGGATAGCGGTCACCCCGCCTGGCAAGTGGAATGGTCGCCGGATGGCAGGCATCTGGCGGTCAGTTGTGAAATGCACGGGCAGGACTATGGAATTTTCATCGTTGACCTTGAAACAAGGGAAGTCATTCAACTGCCGCTGAACGCCGGCGAACCTCACTGGTCGCCGCAGGGCGGGAAACTGGCGTTCCAGTCGGATGAACGAGGCTGGTTTGACATTGGACTGTACGACCTTTCCACGCGGCAGATCGAATGGGTAACGCAAAGCGAAGGGGACTCGCACATGCCGGTCTTTGCGCCTCACACTTCGCCCAGCGTACAACCCTCCATTCTTGCCTACACGCAGAGCAAAGGGGCGGTCAATTGGGTGGAAACTGTCAGCGCGGAGGGCACGAGGAAAAGGCTCGAGGTGGGAAAAGGCGTCCATGGCAGAATCAGGCTCACGTCCGATGCGAAGCGGGCAGTGACGGCGTTCAACAGTCCGCGTCAGCCATCCGATTTGTGGATGCTCGACCTCGAGTCAGGGGAGTCCGTCCAATTGACCCATTCTCTGCCGGAGGAGTTACGGCGGGCGGAGTTCGTCCTGCCGGAGGAAATCGAGTATGCGGGCATGGATGGCGCGTCTGTTCCTGCACTGTTGTTTCGCCCGAAGCAAACGCCTGCGGCGGCGGTGGTGATGATTCACGGCGGACCGAACTGGCATTACGCCGCCGAGTGGAATCCCGTGATGGCGCATTTGGCGAGCCGCGGTTATGCGGTGCTGGCGCCAAATTATCGCGGCTCGACCGGCTACGGGCGCGCCTGGCAGTATGCGGCGCGGTTCGACCTGGGCGGCGTGGATGCGGATGATATTGCGGCAGGGGCGCACTACCTTTTGCGCGAGGGGCTGGCGAACAAGATTGCGGTGACGGGACGAAGTCACGGCGGGTATTTGACGATGGTCTGCCTGACGCGCTTTCCCGAGTTGTGGTGTGCGGGGTCGGCGCTGGTGCCGTTCACCAATTGGTTCAAGTCGCATGAGGATTCGCGCGAGGACTTGCAGCATTGGAACATCGAAAACATGGGCGACCCACAGGAGCATTACGAGAGGTGGTATCACGCTTCGCCGTATTTCTTTTTGGAACGGCTTCGTGCGCCGGTGCAGATGATTTGCGGCGGCAGAGACCGGCGCTGTCCGGCGTCCGATTCTCTGGCGGCGCGTGATAAACTTCTGGAACTCGGCAAGCGCGTGGATTTTCTGTTGTACGAAGAGGAAGGTCACACTTTTTTGAAAATCGAAAATGTGCTGGACGCCGAAACGAAGCGCGCGGCGTTTTTGGCACAGCATTTAGAAAGGTAGGCAAGTACACAGGTAAACAGGTGTGTACGTGTGTACGTGTGTACGTGTGTACGTGTGTACATGTGTACGTGCATACCTGTACAGGCGCGCACACATGTGCATATCTCCCCTTTGGAGTCATCATGGAACGACTCAAATTCCTTTCCGCCGAAGAGATTCAAGCCATGCACGAAGCCACCTTGCGGGTGTTGAACGAAGTGGGCGTAATTTGGACTCACAAACCCACGCTCGACATCCTGACCGATGCAGGCTGCACCCTCAAGGGCAATCGCGTTTGCTTTCCGCCGGACTTGGTGATGGACTGCATTGCGCGGGCGAACAAACGCCCGGTCATTCGCGGGCGCAACGGGCAGGTCAACGAATTGGGCGGCGGGAATTTGTATTTTCACAACCTGGGCGGCGCGCGGGATGTGTTCGAGGCGCAGAGCGGCACGCGCCGCATCGCCACACAGCAGGATGTGGTGGACGCGGCGCGTCTGCTCGATGTGCTCCCCCATTGTCATACTGTCACGCCGTTCTTCACGCCGCGCGATGTGCCGGGCGAACTCATGTCGCTGTTCATGTACCGCCACACCCTGCCGCACACCACCAAGCCGGTGCAGGGACCGGGCATCCAATTTGCGGAGGAGGTCAAGTACGCGGTGGAGATGGCGGCGGTGGTCGGCACGCCGCCGCATGAACTCACGTTGTCGCTTTCGCCGGTCAGCCCGCTGACGGTTCACGACCACGCCGCGGCGGCGATCCTGGAGATGGCGCGGGCAGGCGTCATCTGCTCGAACCTGCCCGCCCCAACCGGCGGCGCAACCTCTCCCATGACCATCAGCGGGAGCCTCGTCCAGCAAAGCGCGGAGACGCTCTCCCTGCTGGTGCTGGCGCAGATTGTCAACCCGGGCTGCGGCGCGGTGTATTGCGGACGGCTGGGGATGCTGGAGCCGCGCACGGGATTGATTTGGGGCGGCGTCGAACTGGGTCTTGCCTCCGCCGCCACGGTTCAACTCGGACATTTTTACGGGTTCTCCGTCAACGTCTATGGGTTTTCAACGAACGCCCATACACTCGACGCCCAGAACGCCTTCGAGCGCGGACTCAACGCCGCCATCCCCGCCCTGGCTGGCGCGGACGAACTTTCCGGCATCGGCGAGATGGAGGCGGGCGTCATGGGGTCGTATGCGCAGATGGTGCTGGATGACGAACTGGCAGGGAGCATTCTGCGGTTGAGGAGGGGCTTGTCGGCGGATGCGGAGCATCTGGCGGTGGAGGTGATTCAAAACGTGATGGACGGCACGCGCAACTTCCTCGGGCAAAAGCACACCATGAAGCATCTGCGGGCGGGCGAACTGGCGCTCACCAAACTGGCGGAACGCAATTCCTGGGAGACGTGGGAAGGGAAATTCGGACGCAAACAGATGGCGGATTATGCCATCGCCGAAGCGGAGCGGATTTTGCGCGAGCATGTCGTCCCGCCGCTGGAGCCGCAGCAGGAAGCGGAACTGGACCGCATCATGGCGGCGGCGGAGAGGGAGTTGGTGAGGTAGTTGTCAGTTATCAGTGATCAGTTATCAGTGATCAGTTGAGGAAAAGAGGTAAACGATGATCAAGCAGGCACATGCGATTTCGGAAGAGTTGATCGAGTGGCGGCGCGATTTTCACATGCACCCGGAGATCGGCTTTGAACTTCACCGCACGGCAAAGATTGTGGCGGATGAGTTGGAAAAGATGGGGTACAGGGTCAGGCGCGGCGTTGGAAAGACCGGCGTGGTCGCCGAAATTGGAGAGGGCGGCAAAGTGGTCGCCATCCGCGCGGATATGGATGCGCTTCCCATCTTCGAGCAGAACGAATATGAGTACGCATCCAAGACGCCCGGCGCGATGCACGCCTGCGGACACGATGCCCATACTGCCATGGCGCTTGGAGCGGCATTCCTGCTCGCGAAAGAAAAACTGCCGGGGCGGGTGAGGTTTCTCTTTCAGCCCTGCGAAGAGACAACGGATGAGGAAGGCAAGAGCGGCGCTCAACGCATGGCGGCGGAAGGCGCGATGGACGGCGTGGATTTCGTCATCGCCCAGCATGTGGACCCGGCGCAGCCGGTCGGGACGATTGGCATCAGCGCCGGTCCGTGTTCGGGCGGCGTGGATAACTGGTACGGCGTGATTACCGGCAAGGGCGGTCACGGAGCGCACCCCGATCAAACGGTGGACCCGTTTCATCTGCTGGCACACGTCATCTTGGGGTTGAATGGAATCGTCTCGCGCCGAATCAATCCGTTCGAGCCGGCAGTGGTCAGCATCGGCGTCATCAACGGCGGGTTTACGGAAAACGTGATTCCCGATCAGGTAAAAATCAGCGGCACGTTCCGCTACGCCAACCCCGAACTGCACGAGCAACTGCGCGTCGAGATTCGGCGGGCGTTCGAGATTGCCCGGGCGATGGGCGGTGATTACGAACTGCGCTTCGAGTACGGCGGTCCGCCGATGGTGAACGACAAGGGAGTTGCCGAGGTCATTGGCGCGGTGGGAAAGGAGCTGCTCGGCGCCGGAAACGTGCACGAAATCGGGAAGACGCTCGGCGCGGAGGATTTCGGGGAATTTTTGCGGCTGGCGCCCGGTGCGATGTTCACGCTCGGCACGCAAAAGGCAGGGCATGAAGAGTACAAACTCCACCACCCAAAATTCGACCTGGACGAGCGGGCGCTTCCGATTGGCACTGCCATGCTGGTGGAAACCGCAAGACGGTTCCTTGAAAACGGCTGAAACCTTTGGGCATCCCGTGTGTCATGAGATACACGGGATGTTTGTTACTTGCGGGCGAAATGAGGAAATTGCTATAACGTAATCATAATGTTCCTTTGGGATAAGAATGTTATCCCAAACTCACAACCATAGAAAGTTCTTCGGGGCATTCAATGCGGGACGAATTTTTGCGGGTGTGTCTGTGGGTGTATCTCATTACCTCGTTGATATTATTTCTATCCATGGGGTATGCGTACTATGTCAACGCCCGGAAGCCCGCCGGTGACCCGCAGAAGCGGGATTATCACCCTCTGGCGTTTACTTTGCTGCCCTTCTGGCCCCTGGAGTTGTCGGTCGTGCTTGTCCTGTTCGTCCTGCGGGCGCTGCTTTATGGGGTCTTTCTGGTGTTGTTTACCCTTGCCTTGATCTTCATTCGCAAGCCGTTCCTGTTGATGTGGCTGGCAAAGGCGGCGCAGTATATCGGGGACCGTATGCTCAGGCTGAATACGTGGATCGTGAGGCTGTTCATTCCGCCGCCGGTGCCGCAACCGGTATAAAGCCCCCATCTTTTGTTGTATCTGTTCGGCGCAAGAGAGCAGGTACACACAAAAAATTACCAACTGATGTTACGCAGTTTTCTCGCAGCGCGACATTGATGTCGCCCGAAAGCGCGAGATGCCTTTCGGCAGGTTTTCGACAGGCTCAACCTGCCAGTTCAGAGCAAGAATCTCGCGCCACTGCGTAGGATATGCTTTTTGCTTTATTAGCGCAGCCGGCGGATGTAGAGATGGTAGGGGATCATCATCAAAAAGCCCAAGGCAATCACAATCTGACCAATAAGCACTCCCCCAGATTGCCAGGGACCGAAGTAAGGTCTCATCGGCGGCAGGTGCGAGCCCATGCCAAACACGTCTGCCATGCCGGTGAAGACGGAAATCACAAAGCCGGTGCCGACCAGCCGCATGCCAATATCCGCCACGATGCTGCGCGGCTCTTTTCCCCACAGGGCAATCAAGCCGGTGTAACCGCCGATGCAAATCATCGCCAAACCAATCAGGAAGACGGAGATTTGGATGAAGCCCACCACGGGACTACGGTCCCAGCCGTACCAGCCAGGCTTGGCGCCCACCGTGAACACAAAGAAGCCGAAGAAAATCATGGTGAGGCTGAAGCGGATGCGCACATAGGAGATTCGGGAGTCTGAGCCGCCGTTCATGTTCATGAGGGCAAGTTCCTCCTCAGGAATCTCAGCCAGTTGCCGCCGAGGATGTTTTCCACGTCGGTTTGGCTGTAGCCACGTTCGATGAGTTTATCGCCAATCAGGGGCAGGTCGGCGATGGAGTCGAGTTCGGGCGGGACGGATTGCAAGCCAAAGCCGCCGTCGAAGTCGGAGCCGATGGCGGCATGTTCGGAATTCCCCGCCAGTTGACAGATGTGGTCAATGTGAGCAATCAGCGCATCCAGCGGGACCTCTTCGCGGCGGCTGCCCTGTTTGCGGAGCCAGCCCACTTTGAGGAAGGTATTGAGGGGAATGACGCCGATGACGCCTTCACGTTCGATCAACGCACGAATGACATGGTCTGGCAGGTGACGGTTGGTTTCCGCGCCGCGCAGGAGGGCGGCGCAGTTAGCGTGGGATGCCATGACGGGAGCCGGGTAGCGGTCGAGCGCTTCGAGGGCGGCGGCTTCGTCCATGTGACTGAGGTCGAGGATGAAGTTGTAGTCTGCCATGGCGCGCAGGAGGCGGCGTCCCTCGTCGGTGAGGGGACCGGGTTCGCCGGTGCCGCCGCAGTAGCGGGTGCCTGCCCAGGCTAAGCCAATCATGCGCAGACCGAGGTCCCACCATTCGGTGAGTTCGTGCGGGGAGCGGATGGCGTCGGCGCCTTCCATGAGGTAGAGCAAGCCAACGGGGTGACCGCTGGAATCCAGTTCGGGGCGAGACCAATGTTCGAGGACGGCGTCCAGTTCCGAGGTCGAGGCGATGAGGCGGAATTTGTCGGGGTGGGAATCGGCGAGTTGGCGGTAGAGGTCAATTTGCTGACGGTAGAGGCGGTGGGCGGTTTCGGAGTCTTGATAAAGAAGAATGTCGCCCGGTTCCTTCTTTCGGAGGGGGGCGGCGAAGAGGGTGGCAAAGATGACCGCGATTTTGCCGCGCTGGTATTCGTGCCAGCCGAGGAGGGAGTCGCCGTTTTGTTGGGGGGTGGGGGTGCCGGCTTCGAGGCGGCGGGTCTCTTGCACGGAACGGGTGTAGTCGCGCCCGTAGGTGAGCATGTTCCAAGCAAGGTCTTGATGGGAATCAACGATGAGCATGAGAGAAAGAACTTCCCGCCTGAGGCGGGAAGTTTGTGGTTCAGGCTAGGCTTCCGAGTCCGCTTTGGGTTGGTCTTCGGCAGGGGGTCCGTCGGGCTCTTCGTGCTCGAGAGCGTCGAGTTCGGCGGTCATCAGTTTGAAGTCTTTGTCGGCAAAGGCGGCGGAGTCCACTTTGCGCAGGCTCAAGCCGATGCGGTGCTGTTCGGGGTCAATGCGGATGACGCGCAGGGTCTTGACATCGCCTTCCTTGAGGACTTCCTTGGGATGTTCGATGCGGTTTTCGGAGATCTCGGAGATGTGGATGAGACCTTCGATGTCGCCTTCGAGGCGGGCGAATGCGCCAAACTTGGTGAGGCGGGTGATGACGCCTTCGACCAACTGCCCGACGCTGTATTTGGAGAGGCGGGCTTTCCAAGGGTCTTCCTGCAGGGCACGAATGGAGAGACCGATGCGCTTCTTTTCACGGTCAATGTTGATGACTTTGACTTTGACCTCCTGCCCCACTTCGAGCGCTTCGCGCGGGTGTTCGATGTGGTCCCAGGAGATTTCGGAGAGGTGCACGAGACCGTCGGCGCCGTTGACGTTGATGAAGGCGCCGAAGTTGGCGATGCTGGTGACGCGCCCGGTGTACACTTCGCCTTCCTTGAGTTCTTCGAGGACGCGTTCTTTGATGGACTGGCGCGTTTCGGGGCTGGCGGCTTTTTCGGAGAGAATCAGGCGGCGGCGTTCGCGGTCCACTTCGATGACGCGGACGGAGATGGGTTCCCCGACCATTTTTTGCCAGCGCTGTTCGGGGGTCTCACCTGTGGACTGCATGCGGCGCAGGGCGCTGACTTGTGAAGAGGGGATGAAGCCGCGCAAGCCTTCGACAGAGGCGATCAGACCGCCTTTGTTGAAGCCGATGATCTTGCTGTGGATGACGCTGTTTTCTTCGAGGTGCTTTTCCACTTTTTCCCAGGCGATTTCATCCTGGGCGCGTTTCAAAGACAGGACGACGTTGCCGTTGGCATCTTCGGGGCTGAGCACATACACATATACTTCCTGCCCGACCTGCAGCGCGTCGCGTTCCTTCGCCGACAACTGTTCCAGTTCCTTGCCAGAGACCACGCCCTCGGACTTCGCTCCGATGCTAACGAGAATCTGCGAGGGGCTGATGCTGGCAATATGCCCCTTGCGGATCTCTCCCGCCTGGGGCAGGTCAATGTTCAATTCCTGCTCATTGAGCAGGGATTCCATGGTCTGGTTATTGTTGTTGACGCCGGGTTGTTCTCCCTGCTTGATGGGTTCGCTCCCCTGAGCGGGCAGGGTCTGATTCTGATCTGTCACTTGAGATACTCCGATTACGAAAATGTAGCGAGATTATACAGGCGAAACAGGAACTTTGCAACCCTGATGTAATGAAGAATGAAGGGCGTGCGTAATTGCGCAGGCTTGCGAAACATTTTCACCACAGAGAGCACGGAGAAAATTCTGAAACCGGCAGGAGGGAGGTTTGCACAGCAATCGGATTCACGCGTTATAATCACCCTTCGGAGTTTACAACCAATGCCACCAATTTTTCCTTTCACTGCCATTGTCGGACAGGAGCGCATGAAACGCGCCCTCATTTTGAACGCCGTTGACACGCGCATCGGCGGCGTGTTGATTCGCGGCGAGCGCGGCACGGCAAAATCCACCGCGTCGCGGGCGCTTGCCGCTCTGCTTCCAAAAGTTAAAGTTGTGGATGACTGCCGCTTTGGCTGCGATCCCGACAAGCCCAATAGTTGGTGCACCGAGTGCAAGGAACGCTTCGAGGGGAAAAAGGAAATCCCCTTTCATATCCGCGCCACGCCGTTCGTCAATCTGCCGGTCTCTGCCACCGAAGACCGCGTGGTGGGAACGCTCGACATCGAGCAAGCCATTCAAAAGGGAGAACGCCATTTCGAGCCTGGCGTGCTTGCCTCCGCCAACCGCGGTCTGCTTTATATTGACGAGGTGAACCTGCTCGACGACCATGTGGTGGATGTGCTGCTGGATTCCGCCGCGATGGGCGTGAACATGGTGGAGCGCGAGGGGATTTCCTTCACGCACCCCGCCCGCTTCATTCTCGTCGGGACGATGAATCCTGAAGAGGGAGAACTGCGTCCCCAACTGCTCGACCGTTTCGCCCTCTCGGTGGACATCGTGGGTATTCGCGACGCGCGTGAACGGGTCATGATCATGGAACGCAACCTGGCGTTCGAGCAGGATGCGGAAGCCTTCCGCCAGCAGTGGCTGCCGAAGGAGGAGGAACTTTCACGGCAGATCGAACAGGCGCGCGAACTGGTGGCGCAGGTCAAGCACACCAGCCGCGACCTGCTTTCCATCGCCGCGTTGACCTCCTCCCTGAATGTGGACGGTCACCGCGCCGACTTGGTCATCCTCAAAGCCGCGCGCGCACAAGCCGCCTTCGAAGGGCGGACGAAGATCAACGACCACGACATCGCCCTCGCCGCCGAACTGGCGCTCCCCCACCGCATCAAACGCACGCCCTTCCAGCAGGCGGAGATGACAACCGAACAGTTGCAGGAGCGCATCGAGCAGCTGGCAGGTCAATCGGTTCCGAATGAGGCGGAGTCGGACGAATCCGAATCCCAACAAGGCAAACCCGAGGAAAAAAAAACTTAAAACTGGAAGATGAGCGCGAGGAGGGTCCGCAGGAGGGCAAACCCGAGCCGACGAAGCAGGACGTGTTTGCAAACACATCGGCAAATTGGTGGGAAGGCGGACAAAAGGTGAAAGCGGGCGAAAAGTTTCAGCCCCGCAAGTTGAACACGCCGCTCGACAAACTGGCGCGCAAACATGCGGGCAGACGTTCGCTGACCAAGACCGAGCGCAAACACGGACGTTATATCAAAGCGCGTCCTGCCGGCAACAAACGGGACGATATTGCCTTCGACGCCACCTTCCGCGCCGCCGCGCCATATCAGAAACGGCGGATCGAAAAACGCAAACGGCTGGCGTTCGCCATCGAGTCGTCGGATTTACAACGCAAGATCCGCGTGAAGCGGGTGGCGAATCTGGTTCTGTTTTTGGTGGATGCTTCGTGGTCCATGGCAGTGGCGGAGCGGATGAACGCGACCAAGGGCGCGATACTTTCCCTGCTCACCGACGCCTATCAACGCCGCGACCGGGTGGGGCTGATCGTCTTCCAAAAGGACCGCGCGACGCTTGTCCTGCCGCCGACCAATTCGGTGCAGCTTGCCCAGCGCGCTTTGATGGACATTCCCGTCGGCGGGAAGACGCCGCTTTCAGCGGGGCTGCTGCTGGCGGCGGATGTGCTGCGGCAGGAGAAACTTCATCATCCCGACATCGAACCGCTGTTGATTGTACTGACCGATGGGGCTGGGAATGTCTCCATTGGCACGCTGCCGCCGCAGGAGGAGGCGTATCGCTTCGCCGACTTGATTGCGCACGAGAAAATCAAGAGCGTGGTCATCAACATGGAGCACGCCGCCTTCGACCAGGGACTTGCCCAGCAGTTGGCAAATCACCTCAAGGCGCCGTGCTATGCGCTCAGCGAGTTGAAAGCGGAGAGCCTGTATCACGCTGTGAAGGACGAGATGGCGAAGAAGTAAGTCACCTTACGCGGTGGCGTGAGATTCTTGCCCTGAGCAGGCAGGTTGAGCCTGTCGAAACCCTGCCGAAGGGTATCTCGTGTTTTCAGGCGGCATCATGTCGCGATACGAAGTAATGGCGTAAGGTGAGGAAGTAAAAGAGAGCCCTCCGAGGTTCAAAACCCGGAGGGCTTTGTTTATTCCCGTTTTCCTTGTCAACAATTCATCCACCCGTGCTTCCGCCACCCATAAGGCGGTTTCACCTTTGAAAAGAGGAAACTTTCAGGGTATCGCTGGGGACCAAGGTTCCAAACCGGCTTTCCTGCCAGCCGTCCATAGGTCGCGGTCAAAAACAGCAAAGGTAACTTTGGCATCCAATGCCTCTTGCCACATTAATGCTGCAGCGAGGTGAAGCGAGTCATATCCTCGCAAGCCGTATTTCCAGGCAATTTCACTTGCCCTTTCAACTGTACTTGTGGTGACACGCAGGCGAGTAAAAGCATCCCAGTCATCCAGAAAATCCTGCCAGGCTTGGGCAGCATGTGCAGGAAGCGAGCCAGAAACTCGTATCGCCCTTTGAATGGCGGAAGCCATCTCTACTTTTGTAAGCACAATACTTCCAAAAAGATTTTCCGCGTCATCCAGCAATGCCAGGACTTCTTTCGAACCGTCTTCTTGCACATAGGCTTTCAGAAGCGCACTGGTGTCAAAATAGACGATCACCGCCTGTCCTCCATAATCAGGTCCGACATCATTTTGCCGCTTTTGTTGATGATTTTGGGTTTATGAGGCTTTGGTTTTTCCCCATTCCAATCTGCCAATCCCGCCTCTACCATTGCCCAAAGACGTTCTTCGATTGTTTGTTGGGGGGGGCTGATTTGTGCGACAACATTCCCGCGTTCGGTAACGATAATCGTTTGTCCCTTTTTGACGCGGCGAAGATATTCGCTTAGTTTGTTTTTCAACTCGCGAGTTCCTACACGTAATTCATTCATAGCGGCTCCTTCATGTGGTCACATTGTACCATCAAGTAGCCACATTAAACATTGGCTTTCTTACTTTCCCTTCAGTAACTCATCTACCAGTGACTCGGGCACCTGCACGGCGACCACCTCCCCGCGCACGGTGATGACGCCGTTGGCAATGATCCACTCCTCGATGACCACTTTGCGCCCTTTGAGTTCCTTTACTCTGCCGCGCACTTCCAATTGGATGCCAAGAGGAGTCGGTTTGATAAAATCCACATGCAGAGAGGCGGTGAGCGTGCGGGTGTTGGGTTCGGCGTTGGGGTCTTCGGCTTTGGCGGCGCGGTACAAGGCGGCAGACGCCGTCCCCGTGCCGTGACAGTCAATCAGCGAGGCGAGCAGTCCGCCATAGACGTAACCGGGGATGGCGATATGGTAAGGCTGGGGCGTAAAGTAGGCAACCGATTCGTCGCCATCCCAATAAGATTGGAGGTGGTGTCCGTGTTCGTTGAGGCGTCCGCAGCCGTAGCAATGAGCGAGGGCGTCGGGGTAGTAGTCCTGGAATGATTTTTCGGTCATGGGTGGATTCCTTTGAGGGGGGTATGAATGTGAAGGCGTCAGTGTGGAGACTGCCTCTCGAGACAAGACCAGCCGTCCGTTAAGGAGGAGGCGGGGTTTGGGAGGGAGTGCCAGTTGGGGTGCGCGTCACCGTTGGGGAGGGAGTCAACGTCGGCGTACGGGTAATCGTCGGAGAAGGAGTGAAGGTAAGGGTCGGGGTGGGAGCCGCTGTGGGCGCATCGCCTTGCAGGATGAATTGACCAACCACTTTCCATTCCAGCCCCACGAAGATTTGCACTTCGTAAGTGCCGGGCAAAAACTCCGAGGCGGGCGCCCTCCATTCGGTGAAGCCATAGCCGCCCACCTCCCCGTCCCAAGGGATGGTTTCGTAGTGGACCAGTTTGCCGTCGCGGTACCAGAGCGCCGTCCATTGCGCGCCGGGCACCATTTGGTCGTAGGTGAAGACGGCGCAAATATAGGTGGTGGGGTTCTCGAAGACGGTGGCAGCGGTAAAGTTGGTGAAGTTGGAGCAGTCGCGCGTGAACTGCAAAGGGCTGAACACGGCGGCAGGATTGGGCGTCACTTCGCTGACAAAGAGCGCTTCGATGACCGGCGGGATGAACGGCGTGGGGGTGATGGTGGGCGTGTCGGTCACAGAGGGCGTATTCGTGATGGTTGGGGTGAGGGTAATGGTTGGAGATAACGTAATAGTGGGCGAGAGTGTGATGGTCGGAGAAAGGGTGATGGTCGGTGAGGGCGGGAAGTAACGATAAGCGACCGGCTCACCAAAGAAATACAACAGGGCGGCGAAACCAAACAGGACCAGCGATCCGAGGATGGTGAATAGACCGGCTCTCACCCGCTGACGTTTGATTCGGTAAAACGTCAGTTTCCTTGCCGAAAGCCAAGCGCGGTAGCCGCTGCGAAAGACAATGACGCCCCCGATGACGGATAACAGAATGGCGGCAATGATGCCTGCACGGATGTCCATGCGGGGAATTATAGCATTGTGAAACGGCGTCGAACGCACCCTGGTTTTCGAGAGAGTGTCTAAAAGAATGGGCTAAAGATTTTTCTGCCACAGAGCTCACAGAGACCCCCCTGAGAAAAATCTCAAAATCTCTGCGCTCTCTGTGGCTAAGCCCACGACATTGGGCACTCCCGTTTTCGAAGCAGGGTTGAGATGGTTTACAATTCATCAACGCTCGCAATCACAGCAGAGGGTATCAGGTATAATCCCGCTGTAAGAGTTGGTCCCATTTCTTTTTTGGAGGTGTCCTGGTGGATCTCTCGAAGCACGCGTTTTTTGAGGGAAAAATCGTGCCTCTATCAGAGGCAAAAATCAGCATAGCCACACACGGCTTTTTGTATGGCACAGCGGTATTCGGCGGCGTACGAGGTTACTGGAACGAAGAGATGCGGCGTCTCTTCGTTTTTCGTCCCTATGACCATTTTCGCAGATTACTGCATTCGGCGCGGATGCTGGCAATGCAGACCGATTACGACGAGGAAAGCCTGATTCAACTCACGCTCGATCTCCTCCGCACCGATAACTGGCAGTGCGATATTTACATGCGCCCCACTTTTTACAAAGCCGACCTGGGCATCGGCGTAAGACTGCACGACCTGAAGGACGAGTTCAGCATGTTCGTGATAAAGTACGAAAAGTACGTCAAGAACGACACCGACGCGCACGTGACCTTCTCCTCGTGGCGGCGCATTGACGATAACGTCATCCCGGCGCGCGGCAAGGTTGCCGGGGCGTATGTCAACTCTGCGCTGATCAAGACCGACGCCGCCCGCGCTGGCTTCGACGAGGCGCTCGTCCTCGACCAGAACGGGCACGTCTCGGAAGGCTCGGCGATGAACGTCTTCATGGTGCGCGACGGAGTGCTGGTCACGCCACCGGTGACGGATAACATCCTCGAGGGCATCACGCGCAAATCGGTCATCGAACTGGCGCGGGAGGAACTGGGCTTGGAAGTGCGCGAGCGTTCCATTGACCGCACGGAAGTGTTCATCGCCGAGGAACTATTCATGACCGGCACTGCCGCCCAAATCACCGCCGTGACGAGGGTGGATCACCGCCCCATCGGCGCGGGGGTGATGGGTCCGGTCACCACCAAACTCCGCGCCCTTTACGAAGACGTTCTGAGGGGAAGGAACAAAAAGTACGCGCATTGGAACGTGGCGGTGTAAAGAAAAAACTGATTGGTCAGCCACAGATTCTCACGGATCTTGATTGACCGCCCAAAGACAAGTTAATCACTCACCTTACGCGGTGGCGCGAGATTCATCTCGCGTTTTCAGGCGACATGAATCCCCATGCGGGGACAATGTGTCGCGCTACGAGAAAACTGCGTAACATGAGTTAATCAAAAAGCCAACCCGCTGAAAAGGGTTGGCTTTTTGTTCGTGTACATCTGTGAAATCCGTGGCTACGTGGTCGAATGATTCTTTTTGAGGTTAGTCACTCACCTTACGCAGTGGTGCGAGATTTTTGCCCTGAGCAGGCAGGTTGAGCCTGTCAAAACCCTGCCGAAGGGTATCTCACGTTTTCAGGCGACATGAATCCCCATGCGGGGACAATGTGTCGCGGCACGAATAGACTGCGTAACATCAGTTAGTCATGTTGGTTCAACGGGTCTTCTTGAACTTCACCAGCACCAGATTCTTGGTGCAGTCGGCGGAGGTCACAATCTCCACCTTGTCCGAAAGCGGCAGACCGCTCAAATCCACCAGTTGCACGTAGAGGGTCTTGTTCGAGGCGACGGGCTCACTCCCGATGACAAACTCGAACCCGGAAGGACCGTACTCCTTGTTGACGCCGGTCACTGTGGTCAAATCCACCGTGCTGCCATTCAACGAACCGCGCAGGACGACCACCGTGCCAATTACCGGGCTGTTGTTGGCATCCACCACCGTCCCGCCGATGCCCGCCCAGTTGCAGGCAACATCGGGGTGAATGATGGTGCTATCCACCTGCTGAACGGAGATGGCAGTAAACGGCGCTTTGGGAGTGCTGGTGGGTTTGGGGGTGCGGGTGGGCGGGACGAGCGAAAACGGCGTGTTGGTGGGGATCGGCGTCCAAGTGGGGATGAGGGTATTGGTCGGCGTGGCTTCCAGCGTAGGGCTGGCGGTCCAAGTGGGAGGAAGCGTAGCGGGCGCCGGTGTAGGCGTGGAGGTAGGGGCGAGCCGCCCGCCGGGCGGCAGAAAGTTCAGGGAAGAATTCGGGTTGACGAAAATCAGGGCAAAATACCCGGCAAGGCAGGCGGTCAGCGCCAGCACGCCGAGCGTGAGAATATCCCAAAGTCCCAAAGGCGATTGTGATCTCATCAAGTCACTCCGTTGCAAGTTACGGCAGAAGGATTTCCACTTTCGCAAACTGCTTCTGCTCTTCCACCCAGCGCTTGAGCGTTCGTTCCTGCAGAGCGAGGTAGGCATCGGGCGAAAGCGGGCGGTTGGGGTCGCGCTCCAGCACCTTCACGATGTGAAACCCGACCTGCGTCTCGATCACGTCGCTGTACTGCCCCGCCTCGAGGCGGAAGGCGGCTTCTTCAATTTGCGGGTCGAGCAGGTAGCCGCGCGGCACCCAGCCCAAGTCGCCGCGCGTGAGCGGGTCGGCGCGCAAAGCCAGTTCGTCGAAATCGGCGCCGCCGTTCAATTGCAGCAAAAAGCTCTGAGCCGTTTCACGATTATAGAGCAGAATTTGCTGGACGTGTACCTGCTCGGCAGTACCGGAGATGGAGGTGACGATTTTGTCGCGCATCCATGCCGCCTCTGCCGCACGCCTCAAAGCGGACCGAAAGGACTGGTCGCTGTACCCATGCGCCTGCTGCCACGCTGAGAGCGCTTCTGCCCCGCCGGCTTGCGCGGCGAGGGCATCCACCCGCGCCTGCAGGGCGGCGTCATCGAGGCTGAAACCGTTGACGCGCGCGCCCTGCGCGAGGAGCAGTTGCGCGATGAAGTCTTCTGCCACAACTTGGGCGGCGGTTTGCGGGTCCACCGATTTGCCCAGCGCAGCCTGCGCGGTGATATAGCGCTGGACTTCCGCTTCGAACTCGGCGATGGGAATGCCCTCCCCGTTCACGATGAGCGCCATCGGCTCGAGGGTGGGAGTGGGCGGCGCCGGCGTAAACGTCGGCTCGGGGGTGGAGGAGGCAGGTGCCGGCGTCGTATTGGAGGCGCAGGCGGTCATCCCCAAGAGAAGGAAAAGGATCAGGAAAAGTCGGAGAAAGAAGTGACGGGGTAACATCGGGTTGATTATACGTTAAAAATAAACCCCTCTCCCGCGCGGGAGAGGGGAAAGAGGCAGGGGATGGTTTAGTAATCCATGCCACCAGGCGGCATCGGAGCGGGTTTTTCCTTTTCGGGAATGTCGGTGATGAGCACGTCGGTGGTCAGGATCATGGAGGCGATGGAGGCGGCATTTTCGAGCGCACCGCGCACCACTTTGACCGGGTCAATCACGCCGGCTTCGATCATGTCTTCGTACTTGCCGGTCAACACGTTGTAGCCGATGTTCTTGTTCTTCTTCTCGGCGGCAGTGCGGCGGACAGTGTCAATGATGACAGAGCCGTCCTGCCCGGCGTTGGCGGCGAGTTTACGAATCGGGGCTTCGAGCGCCTTCTTGACGATGTTGATGCCAACGCGGATTTCTTCGTAGTCGCCGTTTTCCTTCGCCAGTTTGTCCAGTTTGGAGGCGGCGTTGATGAGGGCGATTTCACCGCCGGGGACGATGCCTTCTTCGACAGCGGCGCGCGCGGCGGAGAGGGCGTCTTCGACGCGGTGCTTCTTTTCCTTCAGTTCGGTTTCGGTCGCCGCGCCCACGCGGATGATGGCGACGCCGCCGCTCAGTTTGGCAAGGCGTTCCTGGAGTTTTTCGCGGTCGTAATCGCTGGTGCTCTTTTCGATTTCGGCGCGAATCTCTTTGATGCGTCCTTCGATGTCGCTCTTCTTGCCTTTGCCGCCGACAATGGTGGTGTTCTCTTTGTCGGAGACCACTTTCTCGGCTTTACCCAGGTCCTGAATGGTGGCGGTTTCGAGTTTGCGTCCGGTCTCTTCGGAGATGACCGTGCCGCCGGTCAGGATGGCAATATCCTGCAGCATGGCTTTGCGGCGGTCGCCGAAGCCGGGGGCTTTGACAGCCAGCACATTCAACATGCCGCGCAGTTTGTTGAGGACGAGGGTGGCGAGGGCTTCACCGTCAATATCTTCGGCGATGATAACCAGGTCGCGCTTGCCGATCTGGACGAGTTTTTCGAGGATGGGGACGATATCCTGTGCGGCGGAGATTTTCTTTTCATGAATCAGGATGTACGGTTCGTTGATGACGGCTTCCATCTTGTCGGTGCTGGTGATGAAGTAGGGCGAGATGTAGCCGCGGTCGAACTGCATACCTTCGACGTATTCGGTCTCGAACTGCAGGGACTTGGATTCTTCGACGGTGATGACGCCGTCTTTGCCGACCTTGTCCATCACGTCGGCGATGAGCGCACCGATCTGCTCATCGGCGGCGGAGTTGGTGGCGACGTGACCGATTTCCTCTTTGGTGTCAATCTTGACCGCCATCTTGCGGAGTTCTTCCACCACGCTTTCGGTCGCCAGCATGATGCCGTTCTTGAGGAGCATGGGGTTAAAGCCGGCTTCGAGGGCTTTCAAGCCTTCGTTAACGATGGCATGAGCCAGCACGGTTGAGGTGGTGGTACCGTCGCCGGCGATGTCGTTGGTCTTGGACGCGGCTTCCTTGAGCAGCTGCGCGCCCATGTTTTCAAACGGGTCTTCGAGTTCGATTTCCTTCGCGACGGAGACGCCGTCGTGCGTGATGGTGGGGGAGCCAAACTTGCGGTCCACCGCCACATTGCGTCCTTTCGGACCGAGGGTGGCGCTCACCGCATTTGCGACAATATTCATGCCGTTTTTGAGTTTGCGGCGGGCATCTTCAGAAAAGAGCAGTTGTTTTGCAGCCATGTTTTATTACCTCCAGATTTAGCCTTCAATAATTGCGAGAATATCGCTTTCGCGCAGGATGAGCAGTTTCTTGCCATCCACTTTTACTTCGGTGCCGGAATACTTGGCGAAGATCACACGGTCGCCGACGTTCACATCCAGGGGGATGCGCTTGCCCTCGTCGTCGCGGTCACCCGGTCCCGCCGCCAACACTCTGCCTTCCTGAGGTTTTTCCTTTGCGGTTTCGGGGAGATAGATGCCGCTGGGCGTCTTCTCGTCTTGCTCAATCGGCTCTACGATGACGCGACCACCAAGGGGTTTCAGTTTTAACTTATTAGCCATCTTTCTGCCTCCTCATTAGGATTTGTTTTTTGATCATCATGAAATTAGCACTCTAACTTTCAGAGTGCTAATGCAATCTTACCTATTTCACAAGGTCAAGTCAAGGGAATTGGAAAAACTCTTATATTTCTCTGATACCCCGCAAATGGACAGGGGGGATTATGGCGTCGGCGTGACTGACGGAAGGGCTGTCGCTTCGCCCGGGACCGAGGAGGCGGGCGCACCGCCCTCCGCCAGCGAATTGCAAATGAACTCGCCGTCCTCGATGATGTTCAGGATGACCGACGCGGCGTCGGCGTAGGCTTCGGGGTTGGCGGTGAGTTCGTTCCGCACGTCCTGAAAGACGCGCATCGCCTCCCCACACTTGTTATCACGCGGACGGCTGAGCGCCGCCAGCACCGACCCGTAGGTGTAGTAATACACGACCGTATTCGGGTCAATTGGCAAGCCGCGAATTTCCTGCGGGTTCTCGGCCAGGTCGGGGTAGCACTGGTCCAGTCCGCGCCCCAGGCAGGACTCCTCGCCGGAACAGCCGTAGGTGGCGCACTTGAGGGAGTAGATGGAGCCCTCGTAGTTGCGCGAGCGGAAATAGACGATGCCCAACTGCCCGTAAATATCGGCGTTGGTGGGGTCGTATTCGAGGGCTTTTTGCACGTTGCGGGCGGCGGCGAAAAACTCGCCCAACTGCGAGTAGGTCCGCGCAATGGACAGATACGGCGTGGGGTCGTACACCTTGAGTTGTTCGTTGATACGCGCTGCCTTGTCGAAATATTCGAGCGATTGCTCATAGACTCCCCGCGCCGACTCGGGGTTGGGAATTTCAAAGGCAAGGCGGCGGTAGTTGGCGCCCGCCCGCAGGTAGAGGAAAGTGAAATTCGGTTCGAGGGCAATCGCCTTGTCGTATTCGGTGATGGCGCGGTTGTATTGACCGAGCGTCTCCAGCAGGTAGGCGTTGACGCGGTGCACGTCCATCAGGCGGTCGGCGTCTTCGCGCTGGAGCGCCTGGTTGATGTATTGCTCTGCCTGGCTCCATTTTTGCTGGTCGAGCAGGACTTCGGCGTAGAAAGCCAGCGCCAGAGTGTTGTTGCTGTCCAACTGCAGGGCGCGGACCGCCTCCTGCTCCGCCTCGAGGAGGAATTTCTGAACCTGCTGAGGGTCGTCCTTGTAGATGGTGGAGTCGGCATTCCAATCCAGCGTGAAGGCGAGGATGGCGTGAGCAGTGCTGTCATCGGGGGCAAGTTCCACCGCCTTGCGCGCGGATTCGAGAGCCTCCAGTAGGCGCGCCTGGCGCTGTTCGGTGGTGATGAGAAAAGCGGAGGAATAGGTTTGGATGCGCGCCAGTTTTGCCCAGGTTTGGGCGTTGTTCGGGTCCACGCGCACCGCTTCTCGGTAGGCTTGAATCGCCGCGTCCAGGTTGCCGGCGGTGAAGTTGGCGTCGCCTTCCAGAGCGTAGGAATCCGCCGAACGGGTGGGCGTCAGGGTCGCTTGAAAGAGCGGCTGGATGGCGCCTTTGTCAATTTGCTGGAGCATCCAGACAAAGGTGAGAAGCAGCGTCACCCACAGGAACATGCGGTAGATGTTCGACTGCGGGCGGCGGTTGAAAAGTGGACGGCGGGGAGAAACGTTCATGGCGTGGGGGTTGCGGCTGAAGCCGGCGTTGGTGTGGTCACCAGCGGAGTGTTCAGTCTTTCTTCACAAATGCGAATGATCTCGCTCGCGGCGAACATCGCATTTTCATCTGCAGGGACCTTGGCTTGCAGTGTTTGCACAATCTGAAGCGCCTCGCCGCACTGATTGGTGCGCGCCAGCGCCAAGCCATAGGTGTAGTAGTATTCCGCCACGCGGAAATCGTTGGTCAGCGGGATGCCCTCGATCTTCACGCCGTCTTCCGTTACGCCGCCGTAGACGGCATATCCCAACTGCTGGATGGCTTCGGGCCAGTAGTTGTTGCGGTAATACATCACCCCCAGGTTGCCGCGCAGGCTGGCATCGTCGGGGCGGTCTTGCACGGCGGTCTCAGCATATTGCAGCGACTTGGCGAATTCACCGATGGTGGCATAGGTGCGGGAGATGTACAGGTCCGGGAAGGGGTCGGCGGGGTTGAGGGCGTTGGCGCGCGTAAAGGCGGTAATGGCTTCGTCGTACACCTGCAGGACGCGGTAGTTGAGTCCCAGCCCGATGTAGAGGTCGGGGATGTTCGGGTTGATTTGAATCGCCGCCTGATATTCGGCAATGGCTTCTTCGTAGTTGGTGGTCGCCTCGAGGAGCAGGGCGCGCGCGCGGTGCGTCTCAACGATGTTCGGGTCGAGCGCCAGCGCCACCCGCGATTCGTCAATGGCTTTTTGCACACCGTCGAAGCCGGAGTTGATGAGGATTTCCACGTTGTAGGCGTGAATCAGGGCGTTGTTCGGGTCGAGCCGCAGCGCCTCCTGAATCGAAGCCTGCGCCTCGGCGTTCTTCCCATCCTGAAAGTTCAACGCCCATGCCAACACGCCGTGCGCCAGCGCGTTATTGGGATTGAGCAGGACGGCGTTCTTGGCGTTCTTCTCCGCCTCCGCATATTGACCGGCAAACACCTGCACACGCGCCAGCGCCACATAGAGGGAGGAATCCTGCGGCGAGGCGGCAATGGCAGATTTGTATGCTTCGATAGCGGGCAGCAGTTTGCCCTCGGCAAAGAGCGCCTGCGCCTCGGTCACGAACGACTCGGGCGAACGCGTGGGAGTGGGCGTCGGCACGAATGGGTTCGGCTGGGAGGGCAGGTAAATCTGATTGAAGTAATATCCGAAGAGCAACACCAGCCCCAGCAGCGCCAGACGGAAGTAATTCGGGCGGCGCCGGCGGCGGGTCATGCTCCATTTACTGCTTCTGGGTAGATACATGGCAATTCATATTACCATCCCCCGCAACACCCCGCAAGCCAGTTCTAATTTACCTCTTATCTATGCTAGAATTCAGCCATGCAGTTCGAGGTCTTCACCCTTCTGCCCGAAGTCTTCCCTCCCTATCTTGAATCCAGCATTCTCAAACGCGCCATCCAGCGGGGATTGATCAGCGTCCGCATTCACAACATCCGCGATTACACCCACGACAAACACCACACCACCGACGACACCCCCTACGGCGGCGGAGGCGGCATGGTCATGAAGCCGGAACCGATTTTCGAAGCCGTCGAAACCGTGCTAGGACTTGCCCCGCATCTGACTCCGCCGGAACCTGCCGCAAACATCCCGGTCATTCTCCTCACCCCGCAGGGACGCGTCTTCAACCAGCGCATCGCCGAGGAACTCGCCCGCCACGAACGCATCGCCCTGCTGTGCGGACGGTACGAAGGCGTGGACGAACGCGTCCGCGAACACCTCGTCACCGACGAAATTTCGGTGGGCGACTATGTGCTGACCGGCGGCGAACTCCCGGCGCTCCTGCTCATTGACGCGGTCTCGCGTCTCATCCCCGGCGTGCTCGGCGACCCGACCGGCGCAGAAGACGACTCGCACGCCATGGGCTTGCTGGAATATCCGCACTACACCAAGCCCGCCGACTTCCGCGGCTGGAAGGTGCCGGAGGTTCTGCTCTCCGGCGATCACGCCAAGATCGAACGTTGGCGGCGCGAACAGGCGCTCCTGCGCACCTTTCTCAAACGCCCCGACATGCTGGAAAAGGCGGAACTCAGCGAACAGGACAAAAAATTCCTTGAAGGTCTCAAGTCAAAAATCGAAAGTCAGGACGTTTGACCTTTGACCTTCGACCTGTGACCTTTAACTCACAACTGGAGGCAACCATGTCCGCACGGCTCAACTACGGCAAGACCTTCCTGCTTGGTTTCGGTTTCTTTGGCGTCAGTGTGATTTGGGGGGTGTATAACGCCTTCGTCCCCATCTTTCTTGCTGAAAAATTTCACATCGCCGCCGGCTGGATCGGCTTCTTCATGACGCTCGACAACATCGCGGCATTGTTCATCCAGCCGCCCGTCGGCGCCTGGTCGGACCGCGTGCGCACGCCGCTGGGACGCCGCATCCCCTTCATCCTCGTTGGCGCGCCGATTTCCGCCATCGCCTTCGGGCTGATTCCGCTGGCGGCAGTGCTTCCGCTGTTTGTGGCATGTACCAGCACCCTGCTGTTGAGCGCGGCGTTGTGGCGCACACCCGTCGTCGCCCTCATGCCGGATATCACCCCCTCCGCCTTCCGCTCGCAGGCAAACGGCATCATCAACTTCATGGGCGGCGTCGGCACCATTGTCGCTTTGCAGACCGGCGGGATGCTCTATAAGATAAGTCCCACCTTCCCCTTCTGGCTTGGCTCGGCACTGGTGATTCTCGCCGCGCTGATTGTCTATCTTTTCATCGAAGAACCGAAAGAGTATGAACAGACCGAGAATCAGCCGGGCATGCTCGCCAGCCTGCGCGAGGTGTTCGCCGAACAGGAAAAAAGCGGCTTGCGGATTTTGCTCGCCATCTTCTTCTGGTTCATCGGCTTTTCGGCGGTGGAGACCTTCTTCACGCTCTACGCCAAAAACCACCTCGGTTTGGAGCCCGGCGACGGCGCGACCCTGCTCTCCGTCCTGCCGTTGTTCTTCGTATTATTTGCCATTCCTTCCGGTTTCATCGCCGGCAAAATCGGACGGCGGATGACCATCTCCATCGGCTTGATCATCCTCATCATCATCACGTTCCTGCTCTACATCACGCCGGCGGAGGTGCTGTTGACCGCCATCTCGCCTCTGCCGGTGGTGGGCATTCCGCTGGAGGAGGGCGGCGCGCGCATGTTGACCCTCGCGGGCGTCCTGCTCATCATGGGCGGCATCGGCTGGGCGTTCATCAACATCAACTCCCTGCCCATGATCGTGGACCTGACCAGCGCGGCGCGCATCGGCACCTACACCGGCTTGTATTACCTGTTCTCCACCCTTTCCGCCATCGTCGGTCCCAACATCAACGGCTGGGCAATTCAACTGACAGGCAACAACTACAACGTCATCATGATCCTTGCGCCGCTCTTCTTCGCCATCGCCTTTGCCATGATGCAGGGCGTCCGCCGCGGGGAGGCGGCGGCAATCCCCGCATGAGGTACGCTTCCATCGCCCGGCTGGCGGCAGCAGCATTGATGTTGGCTATGGGCATTTCAGCCTGCTCACCCCAGCCGGACTGCCGCCGCGAGGAGGTATTCTGCGCCGGGCTGGTCACCGATACGCGCGGCTTGAACGATTTCGGTCTCACCCAAAGCACCTGGGCGGGGCTGCAGCGCGCTCAAGCCAACGGCACGGCAGATCACATCGCCTACATCGAGTCGCTGGATCAGCGAGATTACGAAAAGAACATCGCCTTCTTCGCCGAGGAAGGTTACGATGTCATCGTCACGGCGGGCGCCGGCTTGCAAAATGCCACGCTTCACAGCGCGGACCTGTATCCTGGCACCCGTTTTATCGGCATGAATCAACCCGCCGAGGAATCTCCTCCCAACTTCATCGCGGTCACGTTCCCCGAAGACCAGATGGGGTTTCTTGCCGGCCTCCTGGCGGCGCGTTTGACGCGCTCGAAGACCGTCGGTGCGGTGTGCGAGGCTTCGGGGATCGATTCGATGTGGCGGTATTGCGAGGGATTCCGCGCCGGGGCAAAATACGCCGACGAGACAGTGAAGGTCATCGTCATTTATCGCGACGAAGGCAGCCGCAGCAAACTGTTCAACGATCCCGATTGGGGAGCCGAAACGGCGCAAAGCCTCATTCAAAGCGGCACGGATGTAATTTTCGCGGCGGGAGGCGAAACCGCCGCCGGCGCGTTGCGTGCCGCAAACAGCATGAAGACTCTTACCATTGGAACGGAACGCGACCAGTCGGCGGCGCTGGGAGAAGAAGGCGCAAGTGTGGCAGCCTCTATTGTTGGCGGCGCCAGTGCAACGGTCGAGGAATTGATGCGGAGCCTGCGGGCAGGGAATCCGCCGGTTTCTCAAAATGGCTTTGTGGAGGTCATCCTGTCAGCGGAAGTCATTCCCAGCCGGTTGGCAGCCGAGGTACAGGAGGTAGTGTTGGGGTTGAGGGAGGGAAAAATTAAGACAAATGTCATCCCTGAGAAACCATGAATATCACGGAACGAAAAGGGGTTGAGGGAGGGAAAAATTAAGACAAATGTCATCCCTGAGAAACCATGAATATCACGGAACGAAAAGGGGCTGGCTTGCGGAATCAATTGTTACGATTTATACTATTAAAGTTGTAAGGTGTTGCGGCATGCATGCCTTTCACTATCCACAATTTCAAGAGGAGAAGAACACATGAAAAAGCTGTATTCTGTCTTAGCCCTGCTGATGATTGCCTCGCTGGCGCTGAGCGCCTGCACCGGAGGCGGCGCGGCAGCCAAGTTCAAGGTAGCGCAGGTGACCGACCTGGGCGGTATTGACGACAAGTCGTTCAACGCCACCGCCTACAAGGGCATCGAGCGGGCGGTCGCTGAACTGGGCGTCGAAGGTAAGTATCTGGAATCCCAGCAGCAATCCGATTACGCCAAGAATATCCAGCAACTGATTGACGAAGACACCAACCTGATTGTCACCGTGGGCTTCCTGCTCGGTGTGGACACCGCCACCGCCGCGAAAGCCAACCCGAACACCAAGTTCGCCATTGTGGACTATGCGTATCCGGACTGCTTCGGCGACCAGGTGGAAGGCAAGGACTGCGGCTCCAAGACCGAACTGCCCAACGTGCTGGGGCTGACCTTCGCCACCGACCAAGCCGCATTCCTGGCTGGCTATGCCGCTGCGGCAAACACCAAGACCGGCAAAGTCGCCACCTTCGGCGGCATCAACATCCCGCCCGTCACCATCTTCATGAAGGGTTTCGAAGCCGGCGTGAAGTATTACAACGAGAAGAACGGCGCCAACGTGGAAGTGCTCGGCTGGAGCACCGCCGCCAACGACGGTTCGTTCACCGGCAACTTCGAATCCACCGATGACGGGCGCTCGTTCGCCGAGTCCTTCGTGCAGGAAGGCGCCGACATCATCATGCCGGTGGCTGGTCCTGTGGGTCTCGGCTCCGCCGCCTACTGCCAGGAGACCAAATCCTGCATGATCATCGGCGTGGACACCGACTGGACCGTTTCCGCGGCTGAATACACCGATGTGATCCTGACCAGCGTGCTGAAGAACATGGACGTGGCTGTGTTCGACGCCACCAAAGCCGCTGTGGATGGCACCTTCAAAGGCGGCGTGTACGTTGGTACGCTTGCCAATGGTGGTGTAGGCATTGCCCCGGTCAAGGGCGCTTCCGCCGAACTCAATGCCGCCCTCGAAGAAATCAAACAGGGCATCATCAACGGCACCATCTCCGCAGGCGGATAATTGACCTTTGTGCGTGTGGGTCGGGGAAGAGATTTTCCCCGACCCTTTTTATTCAGGCAATCATTTCTAGAATCCGACTTCACTTATAGATGACCGCCGGCAAATTGGATTTCTGACGCTTTCCCGGGGAGGCGAACAAAACGCGAATATCAACAGGATGTACACGATAGGCAGGATGCCTGTAGAGTACACCACCCTATCCTTTATCCTGAATATCCTGTGCATCTTGTTTGTTTTGCGTAAGTCCAATCATGGCAATTCGACACAATTCATTCCCCGGACGTGGAGGTTTGCATGACCAATGTTTTGGAACTGCGCGGCATCACCAAGCGCTTTCCCGGCGTCCTTGCCAACGATCACATTGACATCACCCTGCGGGAAGGCAAGATCTTGGCGCTGCTGGGAGAGAACGGCGCGGGTAAATCCACCCTGATGAACATTTTATACGGCTTATACAAACCCGACGAGGGCAAAATCATCGTCCGCGGCGAAGAGGTGGAAATTCATGGTCCCAACGACGCCATCGCGCGCGGCATCGGCATGGTGCATCAGCACTTCATGCTGGTGCCGGTCATGACCGTGACCGAAAATGTGATGCTCGGCGTGGAACCCACAAAAAACGGACTCTTTCTGGATAAGGCAAAAGTGGCGGCTCGCATCCGCGAAATTTCCGACCAGTATGGGCTGGAGGTGGACCCGGACGCCTACATCAAAGACCTACCGGTGGGCATTCAACAGCGGGTGGAAATCATCAAAGTCCTCTACCGCTCCGCCGACATCCTCATCCTCGACGAACCCACCGCCGTGCTGACGCCGCAGGAAGTGGAGGGCTTGTTCAAAATCATCCGCTCGCTGATCGAAAAGGGCAAGTCCATCATCTTCATCACCCATAAACTCAAGGAAGTGCTGAAGATTGCAGACGACATCACCGTCCTGCGCCTCGGCAAGGTGGTCGGCTCCATTTCCCCGCAAGATGCCACCCCCGAAATTCTGGCTTCCATGATGGTCGGCAGAGAAGTCAACCTGGTGGTGACGAAACAGCCTGCCCAGCCCAAAGAAGCGGTGCTGGAGGTGAAGAACCTGTACGTGCGCGACGAGCGCCAAAACCTGACCGTCAACGGCATCTCCTTCGATGTCCGCAAAGGCGAGGTGTTGGGCATTGCCGGCGTGCAGGGCAACGGACAAACAGAACTGGTTTACGCGCTGACCGGTCTGCTTCCCATCGAAAGCGGCGAGATCCATTTACTGGGACAACCCGTCCACCGCAACACCCCGCGCAACATCCTGGAACGCGGCGTGGCGCACATCCCCGAAGACCGCCAGCGGCACGGCTTGATCCTCTCCTTCCCCGTGCATGACAATCTGGTGTTATGCACCTACTACAAGCCCCCCTTTGCCAAAGGCATCAACCTGCAGGAAAAAGTCATCTACGAAAACGCTGAGGCGCTCGTCAAACAATTCGACGTGCGAACGCCTTCCATCTTCGTCAACGTGGGAGGACTTTCCGGCGGCAACCAGCAGAAAGTGATCGTTGCCCGCGAATTTTCCCGCCCGATTCAATTGCTCATCGCCTCGCAACCGACCCGGGGACTGGACGTCGGCTCGATTGAATATATCCACTCCCAAATCATCAAAAAACGCGACGAAGGCACCGGCGTCCTGCTGGTCTCCTCCGAACTGGATGAAATCCTCGCCCTCTCCGACCGCATCGCGGTCATGTACAAGGGGCATATCATGGATATTCTCGACGCCAACAAAGTCAACAAGGAGTATTTGGGCTTGTTGATGGCAGGCGTCCACCCTGAGGGCGCTCCGCTTCCTGCCGAAGGCACAGTCCCCGAAAAAGTATTCTAGGAGAACGCTGTGACCAAAAAAGACAAAACTCAAACCAAGACCACGGAGGGCATTGGCGGCGGTTCCCTGCGGGATGCGCTCCGTATTCCGGCGCTGGCAGTGCTGACCGGACTTCTCATCGGCGCCATTTTCATTGTCGCCAGCGGCTCGAACGTATTCGAAGCCTACTATGCGTTGTTCGTCGGCTCGTTTGGCGACCCCGTGCGCTTCTACAACGGTTTTCAGCAGTTTTTCTCCACCGGCGAAACCGCCGGCTTGCTGAGAGCCATTTACCCCTTTACGGAAAGTCTCGTCACCGCCACGCCCTATATCTTCGCCGGGCTTTCGGTGGCGCTGGGCTTCCGCTGCGGCTTGTTCAACATCGGCGCGGAGGGACAGTTCTTCATCGGTGCGCTGGCATCCGCCTTTGTGGGCTACAGCCTCACGGGCTTGCCCGCCTTCATCCACCTGCCGCTTGCCATTCTGGCAGGCATGGCGGGCGGCGCGTTATGGGGCACAATCCCCGGTTACCTCAAAGCCCGCTTTGGCGCGCATGAGGTGGTGAACACCATCATGATGAACTGGATTGCCTTCCGCCTGAGCGACTGGCTGTTGAACGGTCCCATGAAGGCTTCCGGCTTCCGTCCGGTCACCCCCAACATCGAACACACTGCCGAACTGCCGCGCTTCTTCCCCGATCCCCTGCGCCTGAACTGGGGCTTCATCCTGGCGCTGGTGGTGGCATACATCGTCTATTGGTTCCTGTTCAAGACCACCATCGGCTTCGAAATCCGCTCGGTGGGCGCCAACCCCGACGCCGCCAAATACGCAGGCATGAACATCATCCGCAACTTTGTGATGGTGATGGCGCTGGCAGGCGCCCTGGCGGGCATGGCGGGCGCATCGCAAGTGCTGGGCGTGGATCACTGGGTGGGACAGGGCTTCTCCGCCGGCTACGGTTTCGACGCGATTGCGCTCGCCCTGCTGGGCAAAAGCCACCCGGCAGGCGTGGTGCTGGCGGCGCTGTTGTTCGGTTTCCTGCGCAGCGGCGCGACGCGCATGCAGTCCATCGCCGGCGTGCCGATTGACATCATCTCCATCGTTCAGGGCTTGGTCATTGTATTCATCGCCGCGCCCGATATCATCCGCTGGCTCTACCGGCTCAAGAGCATCAAAGTCGAAGAGACGGTGCTGACGCGCGGCTGGGGCAGATAGGAAGTACAACATGACAACTGCAGAAATCGCCATCAACCCCGCTCGAGTCCGGCGCGCGCGCATTGCCTATGGCATCGTGCTGCTTGCCGTCGGGCTGTTCATTTACCTCGTCTTTGGGCTGAACACACAGCCCGGTTTACAGACCACCTTCGGCATCAACCTGGCTGGCGCCCATGCCGTGCCGGTGCCGGACCTGGTCGTCCCCGCCCAATTGACCGTTTATCTCATGGCGGGCATCGCCATTTTCTTCGGCGCCTTCCAACTTTCGCGCGGAATCAAATCCACCGGGGCGCTGGTCGGTGTGATCGCCGCCACGTTCGTCATCGCCTTCCTCACTTGGGCGGCGCAGGGTAAATCCTTTAACCTGACCGGCATGATCAGCAGTTCGCTGGTGCGCGCCACGCCCATCGCATTGGCGGCTCTATGCGGCGTCATCAGCGAGCGTTCGGCGGTCATCAACATCGGCATCGAGGGCATCATGCTGTTATCCGCCCAGACGGCAGTGGTGACTGCCAGCCTGACGGACAGCCTGTATGTCGGTCTAATCGCCGCTATTCTGGTCGGCGGCTTGCTGGCGGCGTTTCACGCCTATCTCGTCATCCGCTTCAAAGTGGACCAAATTGTGAGCGGCGTCGCCATCAACATCTTCGGCACAGGGTTCACTTCGTTCGTCAGTTCGCGCTTCCTCGAAAAGAACACCGACCTGCTCAATAACTCGGGCGTGTTCCCGGTCATCTCCATCCCGGTCTTGGACCGCATTCCCGTCCTCGGACCCATGCTCTTCGAGAACAACATTGTCATTTACCTGATGATCGTATTGGTGATTGCCATGCACATCACGCTGTTCTACACACCCTGGGGTCTGCGCACGCGGGCGGTGGGCGAACACCCCAAAGCCGCCGACACGCTCGGAGTCAACGTGTACCTCGTGCGTTATATCAACGTCATCCTCGGCGGCATGATTGCCGGCCTCGGCGGTGCATACTTCACCATCGGCTCGGTGGGGCGCTTCGACGAAATCATGACCGCCGGCAAGGGCTTCATCGGGCTGGCGGCAATGATCTTCGGCAAATGGAACCCGATTGGCGCGTTCACCTCCTCCCTGATTTTCGGCTTCGCCGATTCGCTTCAGGTCAAACTCCAAATCCTGCGCGTGCCAATCCCCTCAGAATTCCTGCTGATGGCGCCCTACATCGTGACCATGATCGTGCTGACCGGCGTGGTGGGACGCGCCGTGCCGCCTGCCGCCGACGGTCAGCCGTATGAAAAATAGAGTTTGTAGAACAAGTCTATAGGCTTGTTCTACAAACTTATTGCAAAGCGGGAGTCGTTTCGGCGGCGCCCGCTTTTTCATTCACACACCTTGGAAGCATAGGACACGTTCTCTAACGTGTCCGTTCGGCGTTAGAGAACGCCGAGTACGCGCCAAAATGTCTATAAACTCCAAACGACCACTTTAGGAACAAAGGGGAATACAAGTACGTCCTGCATGATGTACAATTATTGCGTTGATTGAGGAGAAACCATGTCTAAATTCATCCGCCCGTTCTTCATCCTGAGCGTATTGTTTGCCATCGTGTTGGCATCCTGCAACCTGCCTTCACGCGCGCCGCAAACCCAGGAACCCAATGCCATCTTTACCCAAGCCGCGCTGACCGTTCAGGCGCAATTGAGCCAGACGGCAACCCCCGCGCCATTCAACACCCCCACCCTGCCGCCGCCCCAACCGACCAATACGGCGGTCGTTCTGCCCACACAGCCGCTCGTCACCAACACTCCGCTTGTCTCCCCCACCCCGCTGTGTGACCTTGGGCAATTCGTCAAAGACGTGAACATCCCCGACGGAACCACCATTGCCCCCGGCGCCGCCTTTACCAAAACCTGGCGCATCCGCAATGCCGGCACCTGCACGTGGTCGGGCTACTCGCTGGTATTCGACAGCGGCGACTCGATGAGCGGCACCTCCCCCATCGCCATCGGCACGGTGGCGCCCGGGCAGGAAGTGGACCTCTCGGTCAACCTCACCGCACCCGCCACCAACGGTTCTTACCGCGGCTACTGGCGCATCCGCAACGCCTCCGGCGTGCTCATTCCCATCCTGAACGGCTACCAGGGCAAATCCTTCTTTGTGGATATCAAAGTTGCCGTCACCAGTTCAGGGTACGACTTCTACACCCGCGCCCCCTCCGCCGTTTGGATCAGCGGCGCCGGCACCCTGACCTTCGGCGGTCCCGACACCGACGCCAACGGCTTCGCCATGTACAAGGACAACCAGAAACTCGAAGACGGCACCCTCACCTCGAAAGTTCTCGAAACCCATCCGCAATGGGTGGACAATGGCGTCATCTCCGGGCGCTTCCCCGCCTATACCGTCGTACAGGGCGAACACTTCACCGCCAAGATCGGCTTCCTTGCCCTGGCAGACGGCTCCTGCGGCGCCGGCAACGTCAAATTCCAATTGAACTACCGCGAAGGCGGCGGTCCCGTCACCCCGCTCGGCGAGTGGACCAAATCCTGCGACGGCACGCTCAAATCGGTGGACGTGGACCTCACCCCGCTCAAAGGCAAAACGGTCGAATTCATCCTCGCTGTCCTGGCAAACGGACCCGCCAGCCAAGACTGGGCAGTCTGGATCAGACCTCAAATCGCCCTCCCCTAAAAGAACCAGACGCCCGGCTCCCCACCGGGCGTCTTCATTGAACGGTATAATCATAGCCCCTACAGAAAGGAACAACATGCAGTTGAGAAAAAACAAACTCCTTCCCATCCTCCTTGGCATTGCCCTGCTTACAGCATCCTGCGGGACCTCCACCCAACGGGATGCGGAAATCGCCACCGCCGTCGCCCAAACCGTTCAGGCGCAGGATTCGCTGACGGAAGTGGCGCTTCTTCCCACGCCGACGCCTGCTCCAACCCTCCCAGCCGAATCCACCCCCGAACCGACAACTCCCACCGACACCCCGGCGGCGCAGGCGGCTCCCAACCAGTTCTGCACCACATCCGCTGTGCTGGTGGGCGAAAACCCGCCCGATAAAACCGTCTTCCTGCCCGGCGAATACTTCTGGAAAACCTGGACCTTCGTCAACACCGGCACCTGCACTTGGGATAAGTCTTACAGCCTCGTCTTCTGGAGCGGCGAGCAAATGGGCGGCTTGGTCTCCTACCCGCTCTCGGAGGTCGTCCCCCCCAACGAAACCATGGACATCTCCATCTACCTGCAAGCGCCCGCCACCGAAGGCATGTATACCGGCTACTGGCGCTTCAAAAGCCCCTGGGGAGCCGATTTCGGCGCGGGCCCGCTCAGCAGTTCCTTCTACGTGCAAATCGAAGTCTCTGCCAAGCCCAAATATGCCATCACCAACGTGAAATACGAACTCGTCCGTGACCCCGCTCAGGGATGCCCCACCAACGTCCGCTATACCGTTTACGCCACCATCACCACCAACGGTCCGCTCGCATTCGACTACCGCTGGGATCAAAGCGACGGCAACGAAAGCGGCATTAGAACCATCACCATGACCAGCGCCGGCACCAAGACCATCAGCCGCGAATGGATGATCGGACGCGGCGACAGCCCCAACCCGCGCTGGATTCAACTCATCGTCCTTGCGCCGCAATATCAGGAATACGAGAAAGTCACCATCCTGAACAACTGTCCGTAAACGGCGGCAACTACACTCGCAAAAACAACACGTCCCGCAGGCATGAGACACCTGCGGGACGTTCCATTTTTTACGAATGACAAACATCAAAACAACTTCAGCACCGCTGTGCTTGCCCACTCAAACAGGGACTGCGGCAGGAGGCTGAAGACTACGGTCACAATCGCAGTCAAGGCGGTGGTGAGGCTCAGCCAGGTTTCGCGCACGGTTTCAGGTTCGCCTTCCTTCATGTACATGGTGACGACCACGCGCAGATAGTAGTATGCGGAGATAAGGGAAGTAAGCACGCCGATGATGGCAAGCCCGGTGAAGCCGCCGGCGATGACGGCGCGGAAGAGATAGACCTTGCCCACCAGCCCCAGCGTGGGAGGCAAGCCGACCAGCGAGAGCATGAAGACGGTCATGGCGGCGGCGAGCAGGGGATGTTTGCGTCCCAGCCCGGCATAATCCGCAATGGCAAGCCCCTTTTCTTCCTTCTTTTCAAGGGCAATGACCACACCCCACGCGCCGAAGTTGGTGAAGGCATAGGCAACGAGGTAGAACAACCCCGCAGCGATGGACACATCACGGACGGCGGGATTGCCGTATGGCACAAACGCCATGAGGATGTATCCCGCATGGGCAATGCTGGAATATGCCAACATGCGCTTGATGTCGGTCTGCGAAATGGCAATCACGTTGCCGACAATCATGGTCAATGCGGCGAGCGCCCAAAGCACAGCGGTCATATCCACGGCAAGCGCGGGGAAGGCGGTGGCAAAGACCCGCAGCAGGGCGGCAAAGCCCGCAATCTTGGCGCCCGATGCCATGAACGCGGTCACTGCCGTCGGCGCACCCTGATACACGTCAGGCGTCCACATGTGGAAGGGAACGGCGGCAACCTTGAAGCCGAATCCGACGAGGACGAGAGCCGCCCCGATGGTCAGGAGCAGGGTCGAGGTCGAGGGGGAAGCGGCGGCAGCGACAATGCCGGCGAGCGAGGTTGTCCCCGTCGCGCCGAAGACCAGCGCAGTCCCGTAAACGACGAAGCCGGTTGCAAAAGCGCCGAGCAGGAAGTATTTCATCCCCGCTTCTTCGGAACTGAGCTGCGGACGCGCAAAGGCGGCAAGCACATAGAGCGGGATGGAAAGCAGTTCGAGGGCGATGAAGACGATGATGAGGTCGGTGGCTTGCGCCATGAGCATCATGCCGCTGACGCTGAAGAGCAGCAGGGTGTAATATTCGCCGCGCTCGATGCCCATGCGTTTGACGTAACCGTGCGCAAGAGCAATGCCGAGGATACCGCTAACGAGCAGCAGCGCGTTGACGAAGGTCGAGAAGCCGTCGAGCGCCGCCATGTTGAAGAAGCCCACCTGCTCGATGCCCACCTGCGAGAGGGTAACGCCCAGCGTGACTGCCAGCCCCAGCGCGGCGAGCAGGGCGGTGACGCTCTTGCGCTCTTTGGGGATGAAGAGGTCCACCAGCAGAAGCACACACGCCCAGGCAGTGAGCAGAATGTAGGGAGCGAGAACTTGGTAATCTTGAGATGTCAGATTCATAGCATTAGCCGTTGGCAATTAGCGGTCAGCCGTGTTCAACCAGCCGCGAACAGCCCTAGGGGATGGGCAGCATTCCGACCAAGTGTTCCACCGCCGGAGCCATGAGGGCAAAGAAGGGCTTGGGATACAAGCCAATCCAGAAGATGAAGATGAGCAGGGGAACCACAGTGACGATCTCGCGCCAGTTCAGGTCGCGCAAACCGTGACCGTGTTTCTTGACCTCGTCCACGATCTCGCCTTGCGGACCGAGGAACATCTTCTGGAACATGTAGAGGATATAAACCGCCGCCATGATGACGCCCAGCGCCGAGGCGATGGCGTAGGCGGTGTTACCGATGGCTTGCGAACCGAACGCGCCCAGCAAAATGGTGAACTCGCCCACGAAACCGTTCAAGCCGGGCAAACCCATCGAGGAGAGCGAGACAATCAGCATAATCGAGCCGAAGACCGGGGTGATCTTCCACAAGCCACCATAGACTTTGATTTCGCGGGTGTGGGTCTGTTCGTAAATCATGCCGACGAGGAGGAACAACGCGCCCGTGCTGAGACCGTGATTGATCATCTGCAAAATGCCGCCGGCAATGCCCTGCGGGTTCATCGCAAACAGACCGAGCATGACGAAACCGAGGTGGCTGACGGAGGAATAAGCGACCAGCTTCTTCACGTCTGCCTGGGCGTAGGAGACCATCGCGCCGTAGAGGATGCCGATGGTGGCAAGCAGCGCAATCCACGGGGCGGCGCGGACAGCCGCTTCGGGGAACAGGGGCAGGTTGAAACGTACAAAGCCGTAAGTGCCCATCTTCAGCAGAACGCCCGCCAAGATGACGGAGCCGGCGGTCGGCGCTTCGACGTGGGCATCAGGAAGCCACGAGTGCAGGGGCCACATCGGCACTTTGATGGCAAAGGCGGCGGTAAACGCCAGGAACAACCACCATTGAATGTTGGCGGGGATGTTGCCCAGCGCCACCAGGTCTGGCACAGAGAAGGTGCCGCCGTAGATGCCCAGCCACAGGATGGCTAACAGCATGAGAATGGAACCCGCCATGGTGTAGAGGAAGAACTTGATGGCGGCGTAGATGCGGCGCGGTCCGCCCCAGATGCCGATGAGGAAATACATCGGCACGAGCGTGAACTCCCAGAAGATGTAGAACAGGAACAAATCCTGCGCCAGGAACACGCCGGTCATGCCCACTTCCAGCAGGAGGAAGAAGATCATGAAGTCCTTGACTCGCTCCTCGACAGCGGTCCACGTGGAGAGGATGGAGATCGGCGTCAGGAAGGCGGTCAGCAGGACGAGCAGGATGCTCAACCCGTCAATGCCGAGGAAGTATTGGATGTTCCAGCCGGCGACGGTGATCCAGTCGTAACGGGCGACCAGTTGCAGGTTCACGTTCGAGGCGTCGAACATCGCCAGCACCCAGAGGGAAATGCCGAACGTGATCAGCGAGGTCGCCAGCGCCACCCAGCGGATGGCGTTCTTCGCTTCGGCGTTGATGAAGAGGATGAGCAGCACGCCCAACAGCGGAAAGAAGGTCAGCAAAGTGAGAGGTTGCAAAAGAAATTCCATGTTCATTCCTCGAGGTCGAAGTCACAGCCTTCGACTTTTGACTTTCTACGATTTCAAAATCAGATATCCCAGGATAAAGACCACGCCCACCAGCACAGAGAGGGCATACGAGCGCACGAATCCGTTCTGGACCTTGCGCAGGGTCGCCGACAAGGACTGGGTTGCCGTCCCAAGCCAGTTCGCAAAAGCGTCAATGCCTTTCTGGTCGGCGTAGAGGTTGAGACCGATGTTGCTCAGCCAGTTATAGGTTCCCGCAATGACCGTTTCGTGGAACCAGTCATGCCAGAAGCGCCAGTCCACAACGTCTGCCAGGAAGTAGGAAAGTCTTTTGAACGGGTTGATGATGACGGCAAAGTAACCTTCGTCCACGAACCATTTGTTCTCCATGCCGGTGAAGATGAAGCCGAGCGGTTTCTTCAACGGGTCGGGCTGACCGGCTTTGAGCGGGTTGCGCCCATAAATCAGCCAGGAGAGGAAAATGGCAGTCAGCGCCAGCAGGGTCGAAATCCCCGCCACTTGCAGGTCGAGCGGAAGCGCCTCCACCTCGTGCAGGGTGTATTCCAGCCAGTGACCGAGTTGATGGAAACCCTCGAACGGCAGGTTGAGCGCACCGCCCAGGAGAGAAAGCGCCGCCAGCACCATCAGCGGAGCGGTGATGATGGGTTTGCTTTCCTCGGCATGAGCGGCGGCTTCATGACGCGGCTCGCCAAAGAACACCATCCAAATTTGTCGTCCCATGTAGAAGGCGGTGAAGAAGGCGGCGATGCTCAACAGAAGGTACACGGTTGGGTAGTGCAAACTGGCATCGAGCAGGATTTCATCCTTCGACCAGAAGCCTGCAAACGGGACGATGCCCGCCAGCGCGAGCGTTCCAATCATATAGAGCCAGAAGGTGACCGGCATGGTCTTGCGCAGCCCGCCCATGTTGCGCATATCGCCGGGGTCGAAGACTTCTTCATGTCTGTCGTGCGCGCCATGCCCACCTTCCACTTTCGACTTTCCACCTTTTCCCTTTGACTTCTGCTCATGATGAGAATGCTCCGCATGATGATGCCCTCGCTCCAATCCCAAAATCACCGAGCCCGCCGAGAGGAACAGCAGCGCCTTGAAGAAGGCATGCGTCACGAGGTGGAACATGCCCGCCACGAAAGCGCCCATGCCCACTGCGGCAACCATGAAGCCCAGTTGCGAAATGGTCGAATACGCCAGCACCTTCTTGATGTCGTATTGACCGACGGCGATGGTTGCGGCGAACAGAGCGGTGATGGCGCCGGTCATCGCCACGATGTATTGCGCCTGCGGCACCAGCGTGTATAGTTCCGCCGAGCGCGTGATGAGATAGACGCCCGCCGTCACCATCGTGGCGGCATGGATCAGCGCCGAGACCGGTGTGGGACCTGCCATCGCGTCGGGCAGCCAGACGTAGAGCGGAATCTGCGCCGATTTGCCCGCCACGCCAATCAGCATGAACAGGGTGATTGCCACAATCACGCCGGGCGCAACGGCGTGCGCGGCTTCGAACACCTCATCGAACTGAAAACTGCCGAACGCCCAGAACATGAGGAAGGCGGCAACGAGAAAGCCAAAGTCGCCCACACGGTTGGTGACGAACGCCTTCTTGGCGGCGTTCGAGTTTGCCCAAGACGGTCTGCCCAGCGTGTCCATGTCGTACCAGAAGCCGATGAGCAGGAAAGAACACAACCCCACCCCCTCCCAGCCCACGAACAGCATCAGGTACGAATCGCCGCTGACGAGGATCATCATCATGGCGATGAACAGGTTGAGGAAAACGAAGAAGCGGCGGAACCGTCCGGGGTCCCCTTTGAAGCGCACGTCCTCGTGCATGTATCCGATGGCGTAGATGTGGATGAGCGTCCCGACGCCGGAGACGACCAGCATCATCGTGGTGGAGAGGGAGTCCACGCGGAATGCCCAGTCGAGTTCGAGATTGCCGATGTGAATCCACTCGAGGAAGGGGACGGTCACCGCCGCCCCGTGACCTGCCGCCAGCGACCAAGCCAGCAGCACGCTGACAACGAACGACGCGCCCGACGCCAGGCTTGCGACCGTGCCAATCACCTTTTCGCTGAACCTGCCGCCGAAAATGATGTTGACGAGCAAGCCGATGACCGGTGCAAAAACCAACCAGGGGGCGAGGAAGAAATATCCTGTGGTTGCTGTTTCGCTCAGATGCATGATTTCTCCTTACCCTTTCAACGAATTCATCTGGTCCACGTCAATGCTGTGCTTGGCTTTGAAGATTTCGACCATCAGCGCCAGCCCCACCGCCACTTCTGCTGCGGCAACCGCAATGACGAAGAACACAAACACCTGCCCGCTGAACGACTTCAGCACACTGCTGAACGCCACGATGGCAAGGTTGGCGGAGTTCAGCATCAACTCGATGGACATGAAGATGATGAGCGCGTTACGGCGGACGAGCACACCCGCCACGCCGATGGCAAACAGGATTGCCGAAAGAATGATGTAATATTCCACAGGGATCATGATTTCTGCCCTTTCTCCCTCCGCACCAGTACGATGACGCCCACCATCGCAACCAGCAGCAGGACGGACGTCACCTCGAAGGGCAGGAGATAATCGTTGAACAGGGTCATTGCCATGGCGCGCAGGTTATCCACCGTGTTGACCTCCGCTCCAGGCGGCAAGACAGCCCCCGACGGACGCGCCTTGGTCCACAACAGGTATGTGGATTCCAGCGCCAGAATCACGGTCAGCACGGTTGCCAGCGGTTTTTGCCACGGCAGCACATGGGTATCGGGCAGGCGTTCTGCGCCGAGCAGCATGATGACAAACAGGAACAACACCATGATGGCGCCGGCATAGACCGTAATCTGCGCCATGGCGATAAACGGCGCTCCCAGCAGGAGGTAGAACACCGCCACCGTGACGAAATTCAGCACGAGGAACAACGCGGAATACACAGCGTTTTTGCTGAACAACATGCCCAGCGCGGTGGCTACGGCAACGAGGGCAAGGATGAGGAAGAGGATGAGGTTAGGGGTCATAGTCTCTCCCAGTGTTCAGTTAACTGATAACTGCTCACTGATAACTGATCACTGATCACTGAACACTGAACACTGAACACTAGTCTTGAGGATCCTTCATCTCCGGCACCGAGCGTGTGAAGACGCCCGGCTCCACCTTGCGCGGCGTGGTCATCTCCACCGAGGGGACGGGTTCCAACAGCATCTCCTTGGTGTAAATCGCCGAGCGGCGGTCGTAGAAGGAGAGTTCATAGTTATCGCCCAGCACAATCGCCTCGGTCGGGCAGGCGTCCTCGCAGAAGCCGCAGTAGATGCAGCGCAGCATGTTGATTTCGTAGGTGGAGGCGTAGCGCTCACCGGGTGAGAAGCGTTTCTCGTCTGTGTTTTCGGAGGCTTCCACGAAGATCGCATCCGCCGGGCAGGCGGCGGCGCACAGCGAACAGCCGATGCACTTTTCCAGCCCGTTTTCGTAACGCTTCAGCACGTGGCGTCCGCGAAAACGCGGGCGCACCGGTCGCTTTTCTTCGGGATACTGATACGTAACTGGCTTGTCCAGCGCCATCTTGAACGTGGTACCCAGACCACGCAGCAACTCAAGCAGGGGATCAAACACGCCCATAGGCTTTTCTCCTCAACTCACGGTAGATGACCGCAACAGTAAATAAACCAGCCAAAACCGAAACCACCGGGATTGCCCAGAAATACAACGGGTTGCCGGACAGGTCCGCCAGCAGGATGCCGGTCGCAGTGATAAAGGCAATCGCCAGCGAAAGCGGCAGCAAAATCTTCCAGCCAAACGCCATCAGCCGGTCGTAGCGGATGCGGGGCCAGGTGGCGCGCACCCAGATCATCACGAACAACAGGATGACGATTTTGATGATCATGTAAATCGGTCCCAGCCAGGGGAAGCGGTCCACAAACGGACCGAGATACCCGCCGAAATACAATGTCGCCAGGATGGCGCTGACCACGATCATCTTCTGATATTCCGCCATGAAGAACAGCGCAAACTTCATGCCCGAATATTCGGCGTGATAACCGGCGGTCAATTCCTGCTCGGCTTCGGGCATGTCGAACGGAGCGCGGTTGACCTCCGCCAGCGTCGCAATCCAGAAGATGACCGCCCCCACCGGCTGAACGACCACGAACCACAGATTTCTCTGCGCCTCCACAATATCGAGCATGCGCATCGAGTTGGCAAGGATGATGGAGGTGGCAAACGAAAGCCCCAGCGCCAGTTCATACGAAATCATCTGCGCCGAGGAACGCAGACCGCCCAACATGGCGTACTTGTTGTTCGAAGACCAGCCCGCCAACACAATGCCATACACCGCAATCGAAGCGATGGACATCAGATACAGCACCCCCACGTTGAGGTCGGCAATCGAAAGCCGTATGACGCGCCCGAACATCTCGATGGCGGGTCCCCACGGAATGACCGCCGCGATGATGAGCGAAGGAATCATCGTGATGACCGGCGCCCAGAAGAACAGCGTCTTATCCGCCTTGGCGGGGACGAGTTCCTCCTTGAAAATCAGTTTGATCGCGTCGGCAATGGGCTGAAGCAAGCCCTGAGGTCCGGCGCGATTCGGACCGATGCGCGCCTGAATGCGAGCCAGCGCGCGGCGTTCGTACCACGTCAGGTAGGCGAACCCCGTCAGCAATCCAAAGGTCACCACCAACGATTTGATTAACCACTCGAGCCAGAGAGTCCAATCCGATAGCATCATTTCACCTTCACTGCCACAGGTTCACGGATCGCCAGCCCCATCGAACGGGGAATCAGCGCCACGCCCACAGAAATCGTGTCGGTCAATTTCACCGCCGCTTCGCCATTCACGCCGTTGAAACTGACGCTCACTTTCTGATCTTCCTCCACGCCCAGGCTCTTCGCCGTCTCAGGATGCAGGATGACCTTTGCCTCGCCGATGCGCTCATGCAGCAACTCCGAAGGCAGGATGGTCGTGCCGCGGTCATACAACTTCGTGACCGGCACCGCCAGCAATTCCTTCTCCTTGGGACGGACAAGCGCTTCTTTCTCGACCTTGGGGATGCTCACCTTTTCCCCGCGCCCTGCCGCCGCCGACAACTGTGCGCCCATGCCCTGCGTGTTCTCGTAGGTCGTGCCGCCGTAATACAGGTCACTGCGCCCGACGATGGGCCACTGCGGGCGGACTTCCGCCAGTCTGGCATAGGTCAAGCCTTCGAACGATTTGACCGACGCCGCCAGAATATCGAACACCGCCGAGACCGACGTCCCCTCCAGGACGATGCCCATGTGACGGGCAATCTGCGAGGTGATGGCAAAATCCGCCTTTGCTTCGCCCGTCACCGGGACGGCAGGATAAAAGCGCTGCACCCGCCGCTCTCCTGAAGTCAGCGTCCCTTCGCGTTCGGTGAACGCCTGCGCCGGCAGGACGACATCCGCGATTTCGGTGGTGGCGGTGGTCATCACATCCTGTACGGCAACGAACTCCGCACCTTCGAGCGCCTTTGCCAGTTTCGGGTCGTCTGCCACGGGGTCGGCGCCGGCAATGTACACGGTCTTGCCCTTGAACGCCTTCGCCAGGTCTTCCTCCACCTCGAAGCCCATCTCCCAAGCGCCCTGGTCGTTGGCGCGCCCCCACACGCCGATGAGACCGTTGTTAGGTCTGCCGGTGAAGCCGTTATCGTGCAGGAGTTTGGCGCAGGCGGAGGCAAGCGCCGCGGAGCCGGAAACACCCAAGCCGTCGCTGCCATACAGGATGACGGCGTTCTCCGATTTCAGGAACGTGTCGCCGATTTTGCCTTTTTTGGCGAGGTCGCTCACGGCTTTGACCTCGTCGCCATAGGCATAACGGACGGTGAACGAAGCGTAGCGATCGAGTTTGGTTTCGCGGGCGTTCATCACAATCAGGTTTGCGCCGCGCGCCGCCGCCTGTTTGATGCGCAGATACCAGACGGGCGCCTCTTCATACAAATCAGAGGCAACGACGACAATCGTCGTCCCCGCGCCCATGCTGCCGAAGTTCGTCCCCTCCCCCACCCCCACCAGCGAGGTCAGTTCGCCGCCGCCCATGTGTGAATAGATGTAAGCCTTGCCGTCCGCATGTTCGGCGAGCGATTTCAGGTTGAACAAATCTTCGTTGGAGAGCCTGCCCGAAGCCAGAATGACGAAGTTCTTCTTTGCCTTTTGGAAGTTTTCGGCGGCGAGTTTGGTGGCGGCGTCCCAAGAGGCGCGTGTGAGTTTGCCGTCCTTGCGGATCATGGGACGGGTCAGGCGCTGCTTCCCTTCCGTGTAATGATAGGCGAAGCGTCCCTTGTCGCAGATCCAGATTTCGTTTACGTCCTCGTTCTGGCGCGGCATGACGCGCTTGACTACGATCCGCCCGCCCGACTTTGCCTCGCGGCGCGTGTTCAGTGTGGTGTTGCAGCCGACGGGACATTGCGTGCAGATGGAAGCGTGCGCCTGCAACTCCCAGGGGCGCGCACCGAAGCGGAAGTCCGAAGTGGTCAACGCGCCGACCGGGCAGATGTCGGTGGTGTTGCCGGAGAAAACCGAATCAAATCCGGGGTCCGAGAAAGAGACGATTTGGGTGGCGCGTCCGCGCTCGTCGAAGCCGATGACCGGGTCCCCGGCAATCTCGTTCTGAAAGCGGATACAGCGCGCGCACTGGATGCAGCGTTCGCGGTCGAGCCAGATGAGTTCGCCCAGCGGCACCTGCTTGTCGAGGTGCATCTTTTCGTCGTAGAGGAAGCGGCTCTTGCCGGGACCGTAAGCCACGGTCAGGTTTTGAAGCGGGCATTCGCCGCCCTTATCGCAGATGGGGCAGTCGAGCGGATGCGAGGTGAGCAGAAATTCGATGGTGCCTTTCTGTCCCTCCACCGCCTTCTGCGAGCGGGTCAACACCACCATGCCTTCCTCGACCTTGTTGGTGCAGGCGGTTTCGAGTTTGGGCATGAATTGGATTTTCGGCGCGCCGTTTTCCATTACGAACTGTCCGGTGGCGCGGTCGCGCACAGGGCGCCCGATTTCCACCAGGCACATGCGGCACATGCCGACCGGTTCGAGTTTGGGGTGATGACAGAAAACGGGAATATCTATACCCGCCATCTTGGCGGCATCCGCCACGAGCGTCCCTTCGGGGACGGTGACCTGTTTTCCATCAATGGTTAAGGTGACTTGTTTTGCCATAAACATTCCTGTGCGTATTCCGCGCTCTCTGGCACGGCGGACGGAAGAGACCGTCCGTTACGCAAAACCTTATGCTTTTACTACCTTGTCGAAATCCTGCCGGAAGCGTTCGATGCCGGTCACGACCGCCATGGTGGAAAACTCGCCGAGCGCACACAGACATTTGCCCTGCATTTGTTTTGCCACATTCAACAGCAAATCCACATCGGCGCGGGTGGCGCGTCCTTCGTGGATGCGTTCGGTGAGGTGCGACATCCAGTAAGTGCCTTCGCGGCAGGGAGTGCATTTGCCGCACGATTCATGGCGGAAGAAGTGGACGGTCTTATTGATGAGCCAGTCCATCGAGACGGTGTCGTCTATGACGATGACCGAGGCGGAGCCGAGGTCCGCGCCGAGGGTGCGGACGGAGGCGTAATCCATCGGGGTGTCGAGGACTTTTTCGTCGTCCACCAGAATGAGAGAGGAGGAGGCGCCCGCCGGCATGATGGCTTTGACCTTGCGGGAATCCTGCACGCCGCCGCCGTAGGTGTAGATGAGTTCGCGGAAGGTCGTGCCGAAGGGCAGTTCGTAGTTGCCAGGCTTGCGCACACGCCCCGAAAGCGAGAAGATTTTCACGCCGGCGCTGTCGGCGGTGCCCATGGATTTGTACCACTCCGCGCCGTTGGCAAGGATGAGCGGGACGTTGGTAAGCGTCTCGACGTTGTTGACGATGGTGGGCTTGCCATAGAGACCGTAGGAAGGCGGGAACGGCGGACGCACGCGCGGCTGTCCGCGTTTGCCTTCGATGGATTCGAGCATGGCGGTCTCTTCGCCGCAAATGTAGGCGCCGGCGCCGAGGTGGGTGTAGATTTTGAGGGAGTAATCGGTGCCGAAGAGGTTTTTGCCGAGGTATCCCGCCGCTTCCATCTCCGCGATTTTCTCATCGAGGAAGGCGGCAATCTGCCAGAATTCGCCGCGCAGGTACACATACGCCGCATTTGCGCCAACGGCATAGGAGGCAATGGCGACTCCTTCCAGAAATTGGAAGGGGTTGCTTTCCATGATTTCGCGGTCTTTGAAGGTGCCCGGCTCGGATTCGTCGGCGTTTGCCACCACGTAATGGGGCCAGTTTTTGTTGTCAATGAACGACCACTTCATGCCGGTGGGGAAGCCGGCGCCTCCGCGTCCGCGCAGGCCGGAGTTCTTGACCACCTCGGTCACCTCGTTGGGCTTCATCCTGGTGACCGCGTTCTGGAACGCGGCAAAGCCGCCGTTCTTTTTATAGACTTCGAGTTTGTGAATGTCGGGAATATCCCGATGCCGTAAGAGAATATGTGCCATAGGTCTCTATTCTGCGAGAGGAATGATTTTTCCTTCGCGGCGGGCAATTTCGATAATTAAGTTTGAATCGTCCTCTTCGAATTGCTTTTCGCCAACCGGTATTGGTTCGATGCGGACATCCGTTTCCGCGGCAATGCGCCACAATTTCACCATGTCCTTGTAAGTGCGGCGCTTATCATACAACGGCGAGACAACCAATAAATCAATATCGCTCCACGTATGCTGTTGATTTCTCGCATAAGAGCCAAACAAAACCCCGTATTTGACAGGGATCCTTTTTCGTTTGACAAACTCAAGATATTTTTGAACGGATTTCACAATTTTTTGATCAACCATTCCAATACTTCCTTTGCGCGCTTTACCATGTCTGCAGCCTGTTCGAAAGAAGGTATCTGCCCTACAGTTTCACCGGGATAACGGGCAACAATGTTCATGGGGTTCAATTCGACCAAAGACAATGCATACTTCGACGGCAGTTTTAGGTTTGCGAGGTTAGCGAGCGCCATCAAATTGTGAATCATGGGAGGCAAATTCTTTGTCTGCTTTACAACATGCGCCTTCAACGCCTTTTCAAGAGCAAGGTGGGCAGCGAATAATGCAAAGGCGATCCGCCTGCCGCTCATAGAATGATCCACATCCTTCCATACTTCCAACGCGCCATCGCGCCAATAGGCGATATGCTTTTCGACGTTGATTTTCGGCTTTTCGCTCACACTCGACCTCATGCTGCTTCAAGCACTACTTTTCCTGAGCGCTTCGATGAGTTCCATCGTCTTATCCACGGTCATGTTCTCGTGATATTTGATGCCGTCGGGTCCCTGCGTTTGGAACACGGGAGCCTTGTCGCAGGCGGCGAGGCACATGACTGCTTCGAGGGTGATGACACCATCCGGTGTCGTCTCGCCGACTTTGATGCCCAGGTTGGCACACAGGTTGTCGAGGAATTCATCCGCCCCGCGCAGGGCACACGGCAGGTCGGTGCAAACCTGCATGCGGTACTTGCCCTCTTTCTTGTCGTGGTAGAGGGTGTAAAAGCCGACGATGGAGGCGACATCGGTCTCGCTGATGTCGAGCATTCGGGCGATGTCTTGCATGGCGGCTTTGGTGATATAGCCTTCCTCGCGCTGGGCAAGGTAAAGCAGCGGCATAACCGCCGAGCGCTTGTGCTCCGGCGGGTATTTGGCAAGGATTTGCTTCACTTCTTTGGGGTATTTTTCAGCCAGGCTCATCGGTCAATATCTCCGAGCACAATGTCGGTGGAGGCAAGGATGGCGACCAAGTCTGCCACCAGATGTCCTTTGACGAGTTTCGGCACAACCGACAGGTTGCTAAAGGATGGTGTGCGCCAGTGGACACGGTGCGGTTTGGGTCCGCCATCGCCTTCGAGGTACACGCCCAGTTCGCCGCGCGGCGATTCGACCGCGCTGTACACCGAACCTTTGGGGGCGGAAAAACCTTCCGTCCACAATTTGAAGTGGTGGATGAGCGCCTCCATGCTCACGCCAATCTCGGAGCGCGGCGGCGGGACGAATTTGCGGTTGTCGCTGCGCACGGGTCCCATCGGCAGTTTGTTCAGCGCCTGCTCGATGATCTTCATGGACTCGCGGAATTCCTGCACGCGGACGAGGTAGCGGGCATACGTGTCGCCCTCGGTGCGGACGGGGATGTCGAAATCGTACTGCTCGTAGCCCATGTAGGGGCGGGCTTTGCGCAGGTCCCACTTCACGCCCGAGGCGCGCAGCATGGGACCGGTCACGCCGTGCTGCAGGGCGGTGGCGGCGTCCAGTTTGCCGATGCCCAGCAGACGGTCCAGAAAGAGCGGGTTTTTGGTCAACAGGGCTTCGTATTCGTCCACCCGCTTCGGGAAGATTTTGAGGAAGTTGCGCACCGCCGTCTCGAATTCCACCGGCACATCGCGCCACAAACCGCCCGGGCGAATGAAGGTCGTCATCATGCGCTGACCGGAACACAACTCGAAGATGTCGAGGATTTGTTCGCGCTCGCGGAAGGCATAGAGGAACACGGACATCGCCGCCAAGTCGAGACCGAAGGTGCCGATCCAGACCAGATGCGAGGCGATGCGCTGCAACTCCACTAAAATCACACGCAGGGCTTGGGCGCGCGGCGGCACGTCGAGCTCCACCAGTTTTTCGACCGCCATACAGTAGGCAAGGTTGTTGCCCAAGTTGTTCATGTAATCGAGGCGGTCCGACATGACCTCGGCTTTGAGGTAGGTCTTGGCTTCCATGTTCTTTTCGACGCCGGTGTGCAGGAAGCCGATGTCGGGCACGGCGTTGACGATGACCTCGCCGTCCAGTTCGAGCAGGAGGCGTAGCACGCCGTGCGTGGACGGGTGCTGCGGTCCCATGTTGAGCAGCATGGTTTCGCCGGTGAAGGCGCGTTCCGAAACCAGATGGCGGTATTGTTCGTAGTTGACTTCTTCGATCTGGGTCATGCTTATTCCTTTGCGTACGGTTTGCGCAGGTCAATCTCTTCGAAGTTGAAGGTGAACTGCGGCTCCTCGTAGCCGAGCGGGAAGTCCTTCCGCAGGGGATGTCCCTCCGTGTCTTCGGGCATCAGAATGCGGCGCGGATCGGGATGACCTTCGAACTCGATGCCGAACATGTCGAAGACCTCGCGCTCGCGCCAGTTCGCCGTTTCGTACACGCGCGTCGCGGTCAGGACCTTGGGCTGGTCGCCGTTTACCGGGACTCTCAACTGCACCGTGACATTTTTCGCCAGCGACGAGAGTTGGTAGATGACGTGAAAACGCGGCGACCTCTGCGGGTAATAGTCGGAGGCGGTGATCGTCGAGAGCATTTCGAAGTCGAATTTGTCGCGCAAGAGGGTCAACGCCTCGACGATTTGTTCGGCGGCGACGAAGACATGCACTTCGCCGCGAAACTCTTCATAAGTTGCGGCGAATTGTTCCTGCAAAGCCTTTACGATGGGTTCGAGTTTTTGATCCATAAAACTACCCCGCAGCGCCGACTTAAGTCGGTGCTACAAACTTCTCCCCTTTGACTTTCTCGTACAGGGTGATGATGCCGTGAATCAACGCTTCCGGGCGCGGCGGGCAGCCCGCCACGAACACATCCACCGGGACGATTTCATCCACCCCCTGCACCAGGGCATAATTGTTGAAGACGCCGCCGCAGGAGGCGCAGTCGCCCATGGCAATGACCCACTTGGGCTCGGGCATCTGGTCGTACAGGCGGCGAAGCACGGGCGCCATCTTGCGCGAGAGGCGTCCGGCGACAATCATCAGGTCCGATTGGCGCGGGCTGGCGCGCATCAGTTCCATGCCGAAGCGGCTCATGTCATAATGCGAAGCCTGCGCCGCCATCATCTCAATGGCGCAGCAGGCAAGACCGAACAACATGGGCCACATGGCATTCGTGCGTGCCCAGTTGACCGCGTCCTCGAGCTTGGCGGTCACAATGCCCATATTGCCGAGTTTTTGTTCTACTCCCATTCCAAGGCTCCTTTCTTCCAAGCGTAAATATAACCAACCAGTAAGATGACAATGAAGAGAACCATTTCGATCAGTCCGAACAACCCCAACTGACGAAAAGCGATTGCCCACGGCAAAAAGAACACCACTTCGATATCGAAGAGGATGAACAACACCGCAATCAAATAGAAGCGGACGGGCATACGCCGCGTCCCTTCACCGAACGGGTTGATGCCCGATTCATAAGGCTGGGCTTTTACCGCAGATTGTTTCCGTGGACCGAACAGATACCCCAAACCGATCGCAGCCAGAGCAACCACCAACGCCAGTGCGATCAACAACGCAATTGCAACGTATTCGAGCATTTTGGCACCTCACGAAGTCCCGATATTTTCCGGGAAAACGCCCTCATGGACGGAGTTTGTGCTTTCTCGCACGTTCGGCAAAGTATAACATAAGTGTTTTTCAGGGGCTAGGAAAAGTGCCTCTTTTCACAAAATTGGTGATATTCGTCATATTGCCACAAGAATTGACAAAGCATACCAATTCCCCCAATAGCAAAAACGAAATTACCCCAAATACTCCCTCAGCGTCTTGCTGCGCGAGGGGTGCCGCAGTTTGCGCAGGGCTTTCGCTTCGATTTGGCGAATCCGCTCGCGGGTCACATCGAAGAAGCGGCTGACCTCCTCGAGGGTATGGTCCTGCCCGTCCACGAGACCGAAGCGCATTTCGAGGACTTCCCGTTCACGGTCGGCGAGGGAGGTCAAAGCAGAGCGGATCTGCTCGCGCAGCATCTGACGCGCCGCCGCGTCCATCGGCGAGATGGTTTCTTCGTCCTCGATGAAATCGCCCAGCGAACTGGAATCTTCATCCCCCACCGGTCCGTCAATGGAGACCGGCTCTTCCGCCGAACGGAGGATGCGGTCAATTTTGCGGGTGGCAGTCTCCAGTTTGTGTTGAAGCGCCGGCGGCAGCGGCTTCTTCTCGGCGTGGGCGCGCAGGATGGCTTGCACGTCGGAGGCAGGCAGGTAGCCGATTTCAAGGGCAATTTCCTCGGTGGTGGGTTCGCGCCCCAGTTCCTGCGTGAGTTGGCGCTGGACGCGCATGATGCGTGTGATGGATTCGAACAGATGCACCGGGATGCGGATCGTGCGCGCCTGTTCGGCAATCGAACGGTTGATGGACTGGCGAATCCACCAGGTGGCGTAGGTGCTGAATTTGAATCCGCGCCGCGGGTCGAACTTGCTGACCGCCCGCAGAAGACCGATATTGCCCTCCTGAATCAGGTCGAGAAAACTGATGCCGCGCCCGAGGTAGCGTTTGGCGACACTCACCACCAGCCGCAGGTTGGCGCGGATGAGCGCCTGATGCGCTTCCTTTGCCTGATTTTTGATGAGCTCGAGTTCGTCCAGAATTTCCTTATCCTCCGGCAGGCGGCTGGACATGGTGCGCAGGCTGGGCAGTTCATGTTTTTTGTTGATATGACCCAGGAGCCATGCCGCATAATTGAACGGGAGCAGATAGAGGCAGAGAAAAACCGAGTAGGCTTTCCGCGCAAAATCGTCCCACAGCGGGTCTCTCCCCCATTTACCGTTGTCCAGAAAGGCGCGCAGATAGGAGGGCGCATCCGAAGACCAGCCGGCGCGCAGGGCTTGCGCCTCGCTGAGCATCAAGCCCAAGTTGGGCGTGTCGTGATGCAGACGCTCGGCATCCTCCCTCAGGCGTTCCCACGAGGTCTTCAGTTCGGAAAGAATGGCATGACAAATGGAACGCGGAGCGCTCATCCCCTTGCGGGGCGGGTGACGGCGCAGGGCGCTGACGAAGCGGTTGGCTTCGATCATCGTCGCCAGGCGGAATTCGCTGTCGGCATCCAGCAGTTTGACCTGACCGATTTCGCGCAGATACAGACGCACCGGGTCTTCGGATAGTTCGGCGGCAAGTTTCGGGTCGTGCAGGTCGAGGTCTTCCTCGAGAACATCCTCCTCCTGTGCGAGCAGACTTGCATCCGGGTCGCCGCCCTCCTCCCCCATCAGCGCCAGTTCCGTCAGACCACTGCCGTTCAATTCCAAGCCATTTTCGGCAAACGCCTCTTCGAGGGACGATTTACGCCGCGCTGAAGAGGAACTCGCCTGCGCGCCGGGTGAATGCTTCTTGCGTTTCGAAGGGATAGGCTGCTTTATGGACATCATCACTTTACCAGACGCCGCCGGCAATAAAGCGTTACGTCACTCCAAACGTTTCTGCGTCATTTTACGATACGCCTCGTCCAGTTCGCGCAAAAGACGGGTGTGTCTCAACACCAGTTCCATGTAAGACGAGGCGCGCAAGTCGCCGGATTGATGCGCTTCCTCCTGCAAAAAACGCAACTGATTCAAGTTCTCGCCAGCCGCCTGCCGGCGCAGTTTGATCACGCCGCGCAGAAGTTCCTCCAGCAGTTTCTCCTCCCGCTTTTCCACTTCCACCGCCTCGCGCATCAGCTCGACGGAACGCGCCACCAGCGACTCGGGCAATGCCTGCACCACAAACTTGTGATGCTCCGTCTGATACTGCTCCACCGACTCGCGAATGAGACCAAACAGTAGTTTATGGTCGGTGTAAGCAAAGTCCTGCGCGTCCAGCGGCGTCAAACCATACTCCTGCAACAGACGGTCAAGACGGTACAACAGTTCGGGCTTTTGGAACAGCACACCGATGACATACTCCTCGACTTTCTTGCTCGACGAAACCGCCACGACGACTTTGACCGGCTCCTGCGCCCGTTCCCGAACCTTCTCCCTCGGCCGCCTCACCCTCGGACCTTGAGCCTGCGTCCCCGTCAATGCACTTTCACTCACCTTGAGCATTCGCGCCAGCGCCTGACGGTACGTGTCGCGTTCCAAGGGATTGGGCAAATCTTCGATGAGCGGGAGCACTTGCGCGGCAATCTGATTCTTCACCTTCGGGTCGTTGAGATTCTGCCCCGCCGCAAGCGTTTCCATGACGTGCGTGACGATGGGCTTGGCGTTCTCGATCAAACGCGCCCACTCCGCTTTATCCCGCGCCACGATTTCATCGGGGTCGAGGTCATCGGGCATGGTTGCCACGCGCAAATCCGCCTGCAGCCGCGACTCGTTGCGGAGCAGACCGCGCGCATCGAAGGCAAGTTCCCCCTCCTTGTCCATGGCGGAGCGCGCCGCATCCAGCCCGCGCAGGACGGCTTTCTGCCCGGCAATGTCGGGGTCGAGTGCGAGGACGATGCGCCGCGTGAACTTTTTGAGCAGGCGCAACTGGTCTTCGGTCAGCGCCGTGCCCATCGGCGAGACGACGTTTTCATACCCCGCCTGATGCAGGGCAATGACATCGAGATACCCTTCGACAATCACCGCCTGGTCGGCGGCGCGGATGGGTTTGCGGGCGCGGTCGAGTCCGTAGAGCAGGCGTCCCTTCGAGAAGATCGGGGTTTCGGGCGAGTTGAGGAACTTGGGGATGTCGTTCGGGTCCACGATGCGCGCGCCGAAGCCTGCCATGCGTCCCTGCTCGTCACGGATGGGAATCATGATGCGGTGGCGGAATCTATCGTAAACCTGTGTACCTTCCCCCTCTCGCACCGTGAGCAAGCCGGCGTCAATCAAATCCTGTTCGCTGTAGCCGCGCGAGGTGAAATGCTTCAGGGCGTTGTCCCAGCCCGGAGGCGCGTAGCCCAGCCCAAAGGTCTCGATGGTGGCGTCGGTCAGTCTGCGTTTTTCGCGCAGGTAAGCGAGGATGTCCTTGTTGGCGAGCAGATGACTGCGATAGAAGATGACCGCATCTTCCAGCAGTTTGCGGAGGTGGTCGTATGCCTCTTTTTGCTGGGGCGTCTCGCGCTGATATTCCTGAAGTTGCACGCCGACGCGGGCGGCAAGCTTTTGTAAAGCCTCCTTGAAATCAATCCCGTCCTTCTTCATCACGAACTTGAAGATGTCGCCGCCCTCATTGCACGCGCCGAAACAGCGCCACGTCCCCGTCTCGGGCCAGACGACGAAGGCGGGCGTGTGCTTGTTTTCGTGGAACGGACAGAAGCCCGTGTAGTTCTTGCCGGCATGACGCAGTTTGACCCCTGCCTCGGAGACGAGGTCCACGATGTCAATGCGGGATTTGATTTCGTCAATGGTGGACATGTTGGTAATTGGTGCGTGGTAATTTGGACGAGATGAATTATAGACGGGTTTGGGGATTTGGCAAAAGAGGAAAACACAAGGGCGTTGAGCCGTCTGGTTCAACGCCTTTGTTCAAGGATAAAACGGATTAGTACAAGACCAGTCCGCAGATGAGAAAGTGGGTCGCCTTCCCATCCCACATTCTGCAAGTATTAAACGTCAGTTCGGGATAAAGATCAAGCGCTTTGCCCGACGCTAGAGAGCGTCTCTTACGCCCTGCGTAGAGCGGACGTTCTCTAACGTCTGCTCGCTTATCACGAATTCACGTTATTAACATTCCGCGCGCAGGGCTTGGATCACTTCCAACCCGTCAATCTGGAACACGACCGCGCCGAATTTCTCCCATCCCCGGATCTCCACGATGACCTCCAACACCCCATCCTGGTTCAGGTCAATGAAGTTCGCGAGCGAATAGGTACGTGGAAAAGTCAGTTCCAATTCTTCCGAGCGATATATATCTCCGATGACAAATTTCGTGACGACGTCACCATCGGAGATTTTGCGCATCAGAACGACCGAATAATCGCCCGCTTTCGTCGTGTGTTGTGATTCATCCAGCCGGGTCGCGCTGATAAAGACCTCGTCCGCGCCGTCGCCTTCAATATCCACGCGAAAGATTTGTAATATCCCGATCCTGGGAGAACTGACACCTTCAGCCTCCAGCCAGTCAATTACTGTATCCTGGTAGAACTCGCCATCCGCAGAGAGTTCGGTCACTTCGCGTTTCGTGACAGCCCAGCCGTCCAGCGTGGCGACAAAGCCAGCCTCGTCAAGCCCTGCATCGGTGCGAACAGAGTACGTTTTGCAGGTTGGCGAGAATTCAGGGGACCCGCCCCAGAGAAAATATTTATCCACATACTCCATGTTGTGCAAGCCGTATGCCGCCTCGCCGGAAAAACGAGCAACGCTCATGTCGGGCGCGTACCATCCCTCCCGGCTTACGCCGCCGAGCAGAAGGAAGGATACGGCGTCATACAGTTTTCCTCCATAGAGAACGGGCGAAAAATCGGTCGGCTTTTCTATGCCCCCCGAAGTGAAGGTGGGAAAAGGAGACGCTGTGGATACGGGTGTTGCCGTTAAACTTGACGCCAAGGCTGTATGCGTATCTACAGCCATGGCAGTCTCCGTCCCAGCCGCCCAAGGGGTGAAGGTTGGAGTAACAGACCCCGGCGGAATGCCCGGCGCCGGCAAACAAGCGAAGAGGGCAGGCAACACAATGAACACAAGTATTTTTTGCAGGCGGGACATCCCAACTCTCCTCTTGGTGATAACCACTAAAACGGTGTCATCTTTTACTTCGTTCCAATAAAAAACCCAGCCGCTGAGGGCTGGGCATGTTGGACAGGTTAGAACCCTTCGAGTTTGCTCAAATCCGCAATCCCTTTGGACAAATTGGCAATTTGCCCGACCAAGGCGAGGCGGTTCTGCCGCACCTGTTCCTCCTCCGCCATGACCAGCACCTTGTCGAAGAACGCGTTGATGGACGGGATGAGTTTGACCACCGTCCCTAAAAATTCATCCACATTGGACGGCTGGCAGTTGACGCCTTGCAGCGCCTCATACAACCGCTTCTCCTCCGCCTCCGCCAACAACTGCTCACTGATAACTGATAACCCTTCGACTTTGCTCAGGGCAGGCTGCTCACTGCTCACTGAAGCCGAGCGGATAATGCGGACGCACCTCGCGTACCCCGGCAGAATCTCGCGCCAATCTTCGCGTCCCACCCAGACCTGTAACTGCTTCACCGCCCGAGCCGACGCGGCCGGGTTGGCGGATTGCTCCGCAAGCACCGCATCCACGACATCGTAGCGGTAACCCATCTCTTTCAACGCGACAGACAGACGCCCGGCGAGGAATTCGAGAACCTTTGCCTGCGTTTCTTCCGTGACCTCGATGGGCTGGGTTTTGGCAGAACGCTTCACCGCCTCCGCCAAATCGAAGTCGGCGTCGTGTTCGATGAGCGGCTGGACGATGCCAATCGCGGCGCGGCGCAGACCGAAGGGGTCTTTCGCGCCTGTGGGAGCCAGCCCCGCGGCAAACAGCCCAACAAGCGAGTCGAGGCGGTCGGTGAGCGCGACGACCAAGCCCGCCTTCGTCTGCGGCACGGTTTGATACTGCTCGGCAATCGCCCGCGCCACTTCGAGGGTCTCGCCGCTGCGCAGGGCGTACTCGCCGCCGATGATGCCTTGCAGGGAGGTCATCTCGGTCACCATTTGCGTGACCAAATCGGCTTTGGCGAGGTAGATTGCCCGCGCCAGCGTTTTGATGGTCTCAGCGTCTTTGATGTGGAGCAGGTCTGCCACTTCCGCGCCGAGTTTCAACATGCGCTCCGACTTGTCGAGCATGGAGCCGAGTTTGGTGTGGAAGGTCAGACCTGCCAGTTTCGGGCGGAAGTCTTCGAGTTTGTGCTTGAGGTCTTCGCGGACGAAGAAGTTCGCGTCAGCAAAGCGCGCGCCGAGGACGTGTTCGTTGCCTTGACGGACGAGGTCGAGGTGGAGGTCGTCGCCGTTGCGGATGGCGATGAAGTAAGGAAGTAATTGGTAATTGGTAATTGGCGATTGGTTAGACTTGGCAACGGGGAAATAGCGTTGATGCTTTTTCATCACGGAGACAAGCACGTCTTTGGGCAGAGATAAAAATTCTTGATCGAAGCCGCCCATGACGGCGGTGGGCATTTCGACGAGGTTCGCCACTTCGTCGAGCAGGTCTTCTTCGATGATGGCTTCGCCGCCGATCAGCGCCGCCGCCTGCTTCACCTGTTCCACGATGGCGGCTTTGCGCTCTTCTTTATCAAGAACGATGCCCGCTTCGCGCAGTAGGTCAGCGTATTTCTCGGCGAAGGGGATGGCGATTTCGGGCGAGTCGTAGGGACGCAGTCCGCGCGTGACGTTGCCGCTGGTCACGCCCGCGTACCCGAAGGGGATGACTACCTCGCCAAACATCGCCACCAGCCAGCGGATGGGACGCGAGAAGGCGACGCCTGAGTCATTCCAGCGCATGGTCTTCTCGAATTTGATTTCGGCAATCAGTTTGGGCAGCGCCTCGGCGAGGACCTCGGGGGCGGGGCGTCCCTTTTGCTTGACCACCGCGAAAACGTATTTGCCTGCCGCGCTTGCGTCCTCGCGGACGATGAGGTCTTTCACATCCACACCGTTCTTTTTGGCGAAGCCCTGCGCGGCGGGCGTCGCGTTTCCGTTTTTGTCGAAAGCCTTATCGGCAGGAGGTCCCTTGACGAGGTCTTCGCGGTCGGGCTGCTTCGGGGAGAGAGAGTCTATCGAAACGGCGATCCGCCTCGGGGTCGAGAAGATGCGGATGTCGCCGTGGGCGAGGTGGAGGTCGGAGAGGAATTGCGGGATGCGGGCGATGAGTTGGTCGCGGGCGGAGTCCACATCGGAGGCGGGGAGTTCTTCGGTGCCGATTTCCAGCAAGAAAGTCGAAGGTCGCAGGTCGAAGTTCGAAGGTTTGGCTTGACTTTCGACTTTCGACTTTTGACTCTCCTTGAGAAGCGGGTATTCCAGTTCCTTGCGCTGCTCCTCATAAGAAGTTGCCACGCGGCGGGCGAGTTCGCGCATACGGCGGAAGAATGCCTGGCGTTCGGCAACGCTGACCGCGCCGCGCGTGTCGAGGATGTTGAAGGCGTGCGAGCATTTGAGGACGTAGTCGTGCGCGGGGACGATGAGACCGTTCTCGAGGCAGGCGTCGGCTTCGGCGGAGTAGAGGTCGTACATGCGGCGGACGCGCTCGACATCGGCAATCTCGAAGTAGTATTTGGAATGCTCGAATTCTTCGCGGCGGCGAATCTCCCCGTAGGTGACCTGCTCGTTCCAGGGTTCGTCCCAGATGGCTTTGGCGTTGTTGAGGGCAATGAGGATGCGCTCCAGCCCGTAGGTGAGTTCAACGGAGACGGGGTTGAGAGTCACGCCGCCCATCTGCTGGAAGTAGGTGAATTGGGTGATCTCCTGCCCGTCGAGCCAGACCTCCCAGCCCAGCCCCCAAGCGGAGATGGCGGGCTGTTCCCAGTTGTCTTCCACGAAGCGGATGTCGTGCTTGCGCGGGTCAATGCCGAGGGCTTTGAGCGAGTCGAGGTAGAGTTCCTGCGGGCCCGTCGAGCCTGGTCGAGACGCGGGGTCGGGCTTGAGGATGACCTGGTACTGGTAATGCACCTGGAAGCGGTTGGGGTTCTCGCCGTAGCGCCCGTCGTCGGGGCGGACGGAGGGTTCGACGTAGGCGACGTTCCACGGCTCGGGTCCGAGCACGCGCAGGAAGGTGGCGGGGTTCATGGTCCCTGCGCCGACCTGGGTGTAGTAGGGCTGGGTGATGAGGCAGCCGTGGGAAGCCCAGAAGGATTGGAGTTTGAGGATGATTTCTTGGAAAGAAGATTTTTGCATTTACGATTTCCGATTTGCGATTTCCGATTGGCGAGGGGATTATAACTGATGAAAAGAGGAAAGATGAAAGAAAGCGCCTCGCTCCAATCGGAGAGGCGAAGGGAGCAGGGATGTACCAACTGCTCACAGTTACGCCACTTCATTCGTGCATTCGTGGAGAATTCGTGGACGGCACCCCGCTTCAGTTTTTCAGAACGCCAGCATTCAGAATTGCAGGACTAGGGTGAGCGGGAGCAGCGGAAGCCGATGTAGTTGCTCCAGAGATCGGGTACGAGCCAGTGACGGAAGGAAGCGCGGACGTTGTCATCGTTGTAGTTCCACGAGCCGCCCCGCAGAACGCGAGAACTGCCGCTGGAGGGACCCTGCGGGTTGCGGGAAGGCGATCGGTCGTAGTAGTTTTCGTCGTACCAATCCGCCACCCATTCCCAGACGTTTCCTGCCATATCATATGGCCCGTAAGGGCTTTTGCCGTTTTCATAACTGCCGACTTTGGTTGTGTCACCAACACAACCGTAGTAATTGGCTTTATCGCAGTCAATCCCTTCGCCCCAAGGGTAGGTGCGGCCGTCCGTCCCGCGCGCGGCTTTTTCCCATTCGGCTTCGGTGGGCAGGCGCGCCCCGCGCCATTCGCAGTAGGTTTTGGCCATGTTCCAATCCACGTAGATGACGGGGTAATCGTCGAAGTCGGGGTTGCCGTAATAACTGGAAGGGGTGTAGGAAGTGGTCTGGTGCGGCGGGGTGCAGGCGCCGGCCTGCACGCAGGCGCGGTAGAGGGCGTTGGTGACCTCGTAGGTATCCATATAGAATGCGTCCAGGTAGACAGTGTGCACCGGGCGCTCGTCGCTGGCGCCTTTTTCGCTGCCCATGGGGAACTCGCCCGCCGGCACGAGGCGCATGGAGATTGGATTGCCGGCCGGGTCGGCGAGAGAAATCGGCGTGGGAAGCGGAGTAGGAGTAGGAGTAGGAGTAGGGGTTCGGGTCGGGGTATTCGTGGGCGTAGCCAGGCCTTTGAAGGGGCCAAAGCCCTGGAGGCCGAGATCCACCAAACGCGGGACACTCCAAAGCCCGCACAATGTGAGAATGACCACGCCAGCCACGGCAAGGAGCAATGCTGGCGGGATTCTGACCTTTCGGCGCGGGAGCATGACCTTCGACGCAGTAGCTTGCTGGCGTTTTCTTTCCGCCGCTTCGCGGTTTGCCCGTTCCTTTGCAATTCTCTGCTTTTCCCGTTCTGCGGCTTGCAGGCGCGCTTTCTCGCTCAACTCTTTTTCGCGCGCGGCTTTTTCAGCCGCCTCTTTCTCCGTCTTTTCACGAGCGGCTTCCTGTTCCGGGGTGATTTTCGGGCGGGATACGGTGTGACCGCGCTGGCGCAGCGCCGCGCCGATTTTCTCGGCACGAAGGCGCAAGGCAAGCATCAGCCTTTGGAAGCCATCCTCCTCAAACAAGTCCACCCAATGCCATCTTTGCAGGCTTTCGAGATTGTCACATTCTTCCAGCCGCGCAGGGATGATGAAAATCTCGCCTTCGGGTTTTTCCATGGCGGTATCGAGGGCAAGGCGCACTTCCTTTTGGCGGAATCCTGCCTGATTGAACTGCTTGGAAAGGCAAACCACCACCACGTCCGCTTCGCGCACCGCTTTGCGGATTTCATACTCCCAATCCGCGCCGGGCAGGAGTTTTTCCTTGTCCAGCCATGCATCCACGCCTTCATTGGTCAGGCGGGTGTAAAGAGCCTTCACGGCGTCACGGTCCGCGTGGGCGTGACATAAAAATACTTTCAAAGGCTGCTTCGTTTCACCCATTTTCTTCCCTGTTACGACAACTCGACAATGTGATTTCTCAGCCAAGCTGTGAACGCCTCACGGTCTATTTTCCCGGAAGCAACGCCAAGAACGATTTCCACTTGCTCGTCCACGCTGGCGGAAATCTCGTAGCCGTTGAGCATGAGAAACGTTTCCAACGCGGCGTGCCCTGCGCGTTTGTTTCCGTCAATGAAGGGATGATTTTGAATCAACGAAAATCCAAGCGCCGACGCTTTTTCTACGATGGTTGGATACAGTTCTTCACCGTTAAATGTCGCACGCGGTTGGGCAACTGCCGATGCCAACGCGCCCAGATCGAGAATTCCCACCGAGCCACCCGATTGCTTCACCACGCGGCTGTAAATTTCAAGAACTTCACCCACCGTCAAATAACGCATGAATTATGCCAGCCGTTTGTAGAGGTCTGCATTTTTGGTGAGGACGCGTTCCAGTATTTTTTGGAATTCATCCAATGGACGAGTCAACAATTCTTCGAGACTCGCGCGCACCAATTCTTCGGGCGCGATGCGGAAACGCTCGGCAATTTGCTTGAGTTCTTTCGCTCGCTCATCGGGGATGGTAATGGTAAAGGTGGTCATAAGTTGCCTGCTTTCTTTTACGAGCAAATTATACCGTCATCGTCATTTCCCAAGGGCTTTGACTTTGTTACAATTGAATACATGCAAAACTCGATTACAGGTGAACCCCAATGAAACTTCTCAGCATCAACATCGGCAAGGAACGCCAGCAGCAACGGAAAGATTACGTCGAGACGACGGGCATCTACAAAATGCCGGTGGAGGGTGCCGTCGAGATTACATCTCTCGGCATTGCAGGCGACGCTGTTTGCGACACGAAGAATCACGGCGGACCCGACCAGGCGCTCTACCTCTACGGCGGCGCGGACTACGCCTGGTGGGAGCAGGAACTCGGGCAACGACTCGCGCCCGGCACATTCGGCGAGAACCTGACCATCAGCGGACTCGAAAGCACGGCGTTCAACGTCGGCGATACTCTGCACATCGGTGAGGTGATTCTGCAGGTCACTGCGCCGCGTATCCCCTGCGGGACGTTCGCCACGCGCATGGGCGACCCGCAATGGGTCAAAAAGTTCCGCGCGGCGGAGCGACCCGGCTTATACGTCCGCGTCATCAGAGAAGGCGTCATCAAAGCAGGCGATGCCATCACGGTTGAAAAATACACGGGGAAAACAATTTCCATTTTGGAGATGTATCGCGGGCATTACCTGAAGGACAAAAGCGAGGAGTTTCTGCGGCGGCATCTCGACGCCCCCATCTCGATCCGCGCGCGCAGGGATTTGGAAGAGGAATTAAAAGGTTACCTTACGCGGTAGTGCGAGATTCTTGCCCTGAGCAGGCAGGTTGAGCCTGTCGAAACCCCGCCGAAGGGTATCTCGTGTTTTCAGGCGACATGAACCCCCTTGCGGGGACAATGTGTCGCGCTACGAGAAAACTGCGTAAGGTGAGTTAAAAGCAAAGACTTCGGAAGCCTGAAAGACATCCGAAGTCTGCGGTTCGAATTACAGCAACGCCTTCACCTGTTCAATGGCAGACGCCGCATCCTTGAAATGGATGCCTTTCATGCCCAGTTTTCGACACGCCTCGACATTTTCGATGAAATCGTCCACAAAGACCGCCTCGCTTGCCCGAACCTGAGCCTGCTCCAGCGCAATCTGATAGATCTTCGGGTCGGGCTTTGCCGCCTTCACCTCCGCCGAGATGACCATGTGATGGAATGCGTCGTCGAACTTTTCGCGCACGATGAAGGCGCGCAGTCCGCTCCAGGCGTTGCTGATGAGCCCCGTCTTGACCTTCGGCTTGATGGAGCGCAGAAAGTTCAGAAGGCTGTGGTCAAGCACATCGCCGGCAAAGAACTCGTCGCGGATGCGTTCGTAGTCGCTGACCGGCAGTTTGAGGGTTTTCATCACGTTGCGCCAGTGTTCCTCCTCCGTGATTTCGCCGAGCGAGGCGCGGGCGGCGGAACCGTTCGCGCCTCCGCCAAAGACGATTTTTTCGATGTCGTCATAGTCCATGCCGAGGCGCTCGGCGAGATGCTGACGCGGCGCTTGAAATTCCGTGCGGAGGATGACTCCGCCCAGATCGAAGAATACGGCTTTGATGGTCATTTGCTTTTCTTGGCGGTCGCTTTCGGTTGTTTGGCGGGCTTTTCAGCAGCGGGCTTTTCGGCTGCCGGTTTCTTCTTTGCGGGTTTCTCTTTGGCGGGTTTCTCTTCCGCCGGTTTTTCTGCCGCCGCTTTCTTCCTGGCAGGCTTTTCTTTGGCAGGCTTCTCGCTGACGGGAGGCGGCGGAGCGGGTTTGCCAGCCCGCTTGCGATGCTCAGGCTTGGACTCAGCCGGGGGAACAGGAGCAGGCTCCGGCTTGGGAAGAGGCGCTGCCGGTTGAGGGTGCGCCGCCATTTCCTTTTCCAGTTCCTGAAGCGCTTCGCGCCAGTTGGGCATGGTCATTTCCAGTTTTTGGCGCGGGACCGGCGTGGCGCGCCGGCAGCGCGGACAATGCGCGTCATAATGGTTCAGATTCTTCGCATATATTTCCTGCAGGGCGTTGAGTTTTTCGATGCGCCCTAAGGTGAAGGGGGTCTGACAGTAGGAACAACGCAGGTTCATAGAGGTCTCCTTGTTGTTGACCGCCCCGAAGGCTATTGCGATCCTTTGGCTTCGCTTCAGGATAAGCCTTGGGGACGATTTATTCGTTAAAGCGATTGTACACTGATTTCCCGGCCGGGTCGGAGTTCCTTTTCATAAATGACATATTCGGCGGCGACTTTCATGCCAGCCTTTTGGTATAGGCGCGTCGCGCCGGTGGGATTCGCCGCATCCACGCCCAGACCGATGACCTTCATCCCGCGCCGGTAAAATTCGCCGAATGCGTGAAGAAGGAGTGCCTCGCCCAATCCGCGTTTGCGCCAGGGACGGCGGACGCCCAGCGAGCCGACCCAGCCAATTCCCATGCGGAAGCGGCAGAGGGCATACCCGGCAATTTGTCTGCCATCCCAGGCGATAAACCAGAGCGAAGGATCGCGGTCTTCGAAACGATGCAGCCACTCCTCGTAGGGATGAGGGACATGACCCCAATGGTCGCTGAACGCCTCTTCGTGCGCTTCATACACCGCCCGGTCCTGCTCCATCTCGAACGGACGCAGTTCAACCCCTGGCGGGAACTTTGGCGCATGCGGCGCCTCATCGAGCCTGATTTCCATCCGCCACGAGTAACGGATGGGTTTGTAGCCTTCGTTTGCGTGCAGTTCACAGCCGATTTTGTCGCCCGCTGCCATGCCGTTGCGGATGAACACGCGCAGGTCGGGGTCGGCGAGTTTCATTTCCTCGCGGGCGCGCGCTTCGAGGGCGCGCAGGAGAGCCGTGCCAATGCCGCGACCGAGAAACTCGGGGTGGACGTAGCCGTCGCCGCGCAGGAAGGCATGCCCGTGAACATTTTCGAATTCCTCGTAGCCCACGATGCGCCCATCGGATGTTTCGACGACGAACGCGTCCGTTTCGAGGATAAAGCCGGGGGTCTTCCAGCCGCGCTCCAGTTCCTGCGGCGTGACCGCCACGGTCGGGTCGCCGTCGTGGGTGCAGACTTCGAGGATGAGTTTTGCCACAGCGTCCACGTCTGCCCATTGGGCAGCACGCAGGCGCAGGGTTGAGTCAAGAAGCGTTTTTTCAGTTTGCAGGTTTGTTGTCATTTTGTTCCATCCATTCTTCGCGCAGGATGCCCATCACGAGGATGTCCCAGCGCCTGCCTTCCTTGTTCAATGCTCCGCGCATCCGTCCCTCATGGCGGAAGCCCGCCTTTTCATAAGAACGGATGGCGCGCGGGTTGTACTCGAACACGGTCAGGGTGACGCGGTGCAGGTTGACTTCGGTGAAGGCGTAACGCAGGATGACGCGCATCACGTCGGTGCCGTAGCCTTTGCCCCAGAACTCGCGCTCGCCAATACCCAGTCCCACGAAGGCATCGCGGGCAGACCAGTTGTACACGTACAGGTCAATGTCGCCGAGCAGACGGTCGTCGTCCAGTTTGCGGATGCTGAACCAGTGCTGGTTGACGGACGCTTCCTCCAGTTCTTTTTCCAGCCAGGTTTGCGCGGCTTTCGCAGAATGGAGTTGTGCCACATCACTGCCCAACAGCCGCCGAAACTCGGAGTCGCGCCCCCAGCGTGCGAATGCCTTGCCAGCCTCCCCGGCGTCCATGGCGCTCAAGCGCACCAGTTCGCCTTTGTAAATGTCTCTCATACTTTCTCTCCATTTTGCATCGCCAGCCATTCCTCGCGCAGGATGCCCATCCACAGAGAGTCATGGCGTTTCCCTGCGCGCTGCACATCGCCGCGGGTGCGTCCCTCCAGCCGAAAGCCAGCCTTCTCATACGAACGCAGGGCGCGCGGGTTATAGTCCATCAAACCGAGCGACACGCGCTGCACGTTCAACTCGGTAAAGGCATATCGCAGGCACAGCCGCATCGCATCGGTGCCGTAGCCCTTGCCCCAAAACGCGCGCTCGCCAATGCCGATGCCCACCCAGGCTTCGCTGTGAACCAGGTCCACCCACAGGCTAAAGAAACCAATCAATCTTTCCTCCGCCAGCGTGCGGATGGAAAACACGTAACGGTTGGGACCGTATCCTTCCTCGTTCCGTTTTTCGAACCAGTCCTTCAGCCACTTTTCGGATACGACCATCGCCGGCTCGGTATCCAGGAACCGGCGATACTCCGAGTCTCGCTGCCAGTGGACTTCGATTTTTGCGCGCGTCTCCGGGTCTTCAGCCGTCAGGCGGACCAATTCTCCGCGAAATAAATCTCTCATTGCATTCTCCTTTCGGATGAAAATCCGCTTCAGCCTACGCCTGAGGCTGCTTCACCCATTCGTCCTTCAACAAGCCGAAAACGAGCAGGTCCCAGCGGCGGTCGTCACGCTCCAGCGCCTGCCGCCGGCGCACTTCCTCGCTGAAGCCGAACTTTTTCAACAGGGCGATGGCGGCTTGGTTATATTCCTGCACGCGCGCCGTCACACGATACAGGTTCAACTCGGCAAAAGCGAAGCGGAGTAGCATTTGCAGGGCTTGCGCGCCGTATCCCTTGCGGCGGTCATCCGCCGAGCCGATGCCGAGTTCGATCCAGCCGTTGCCGTTGGACCACTCGATGCGGCTGATGATGGCTTTGCCGATCAGGCGGTCATCTTCGCGGGCGCGGATGGCAAAGTAGAAGAGGTTCTTTGATTCTTCGATTTCCTTTTCGAGTTTCTCGTACTTTTTCTTCACCATCGCCGGCGACAGGGGGCGCGCCGGTTCGATGTCATACAGACGCATGAAATCCGAGTCATGCGTCCATTTGGATTCGACCTGCGGGTCCTTTTCATGGTCAATGGGCCCGAAACGGATGTCGCGTCCTTCGAACAATTGGGTTTGAATGTCGAACATGGTTAGCTCCTCCCCTCACCCCTTGCCCCTCTCCCGTTGGGAGAGGGGTTGGGGTGAGGATTAAATAAAAAAAACAGCCACGGGCGAGTGCGCCGCGGCTGTCATTTACCGATACTGCGTGTAAATTACCGGCGAGCAGGCGCACTACGACAAGGAACGAAACCAGCGCCGCCTTTTTCGAGGCGGAACGACTTCGCGATGATGGTGACGATGTTCATTGCCATGTCTCGTGCGTCTCCTTTCTGTGAAATTTACCAGCGCGGTGAGTGTAACATGCAGGTTTGTTTTCCGTCAAGTAAACAGAGCGAAAGGTTGATTTATGGTTACTTGGAAAACGGATATTGACACGATCCCCCTCCATACGGTGTTAATCGCATCCGACCACCCGGAGGACATCTCTGCGCTGGAAGCGCTCTTCCAGCAGAGGAATTGTATTGTGCTTTCCGAAACGACTGTCGCCAATGCCCTGCAAACGGCGCGGCTGGTCGGTCCCTCGCTGATGCTGGTGGACATGAAACTTCCCAAGGCGGCGCGCAATTCGATGCTCAGGGAACTGCGCAACGCCAGCCGCGGACCGATCCTTCTCCTCACTTCGGCAAACACCGTTGAAGACGTGATGGAAGCCAATCAAGCAGGCGCGGATGAATGCCTGGTGAAGCCCATCAATCCGGCGGTGCTGGTCGTCAAGGCAATGGCATGGCTGGGACATGGGCAGCGTAAAAAGTATCCCACCGGTCCGCTCAGCGTATCACCGGCTGTGTAACTTCCTTCTGGTTTCTCCTCCTTTTGAACTGACCCCCCCGCTTTGAGCGGGGGGGTCAGTTTTTCACGGCGCGATTAAACCTGCCTGCAAATCATCCAGCGTTTGTTGAACGAGCCGCAGTTTTCCCGGGGAGAGTAGGCTGGGGTCCACATCGCTCAAGCCGAGGGGAGCCTGAACCGTCACGCCGCCCTGCCCGGCGAGCAGTTGAGACCAGGCAGTCTGGATGGCTTTGACGGTGTCCGGTTGAATTGTCATCACCCAGCCCGCTGGGCGCTGCTGCGGGGTGACAGTTCCAATCATATACACGCCGGTGGTGCCGATGTAATCCACCAAATCCTGGGTCTGAATCGCCGGGTGAATCAGGAGAGTCCCTGCCTTGCGCTGGAGGATGAGAATGTCGGCGTAGGCATCGTAGTTATTGGGGTCTTCATCAGCGGGGATTTCGAGATACTGCGGAAACGACCAGGGCAGGAAGAAGTAGGGGCGGCACAAACCGCAATAATATCTCATGCCGTTGGCATAGGAGTTGAACATGCGGATGGCGTCGTTGTTGTCCTTGGGCATCAACATGCCAATGCGATAATCGTCGGTGAGCATGGCGGCGGTGTATCCCGCCAGAAAGCCGACCACCTCAGCCTGGGAGGTATCTCCCAACACGCTGACGTTTCCGCCGGGCGTGATGCCCGGAATGCCAATGGCAAGGAACTGCACCTGCGGCGCGGCAGGCGCAAGCGCCGCAAGACCGGGATCTTCAAAAAGCACAATGACGATCTTCAGCCCCGGTTCGAGGTCGGCGGTCGTCAGGTGATTGCGCACTTGAAAGCGCATGCCCGAAGCCTGCGTGAGGTCATAGACGGTTTTTTGGTAGAGGTTGGATGCTTCCGGTTCGAGGTCGGCGGGCAGGACGAGGACGGCAAGAGGGACGGTCGGTGTGGGGGTGAGCGTGGGGACAGCGGCGGTGGCAGAGGGAACTGCGGACGGTGCGGCAGTGGGCGTCTCTGCGCTGCACGCGCTCAACAGGGCAATCAGGATGAGAAGGATAAACAGTCGAAAACGCACGAGAATTCTCCAAAGACGGGAATGGGCGAATTATACCCGCTGGGATTAAGAGACGAGACCGCGCTTTTCCACGCGGTCTCGTCTCAACAGGTCTGCGCTTCTTACTTGACCTTGATTTTGATCTTCTTCGGTTTGGCAGATTCTGCCTTGGGCAGAGTCAGCGTCAGCACGCCGTCGGCGATTTTCGCTTCCACGCGGTCGGCGTCGAGAGGGGCAGGCAGGCGCAAGGTCCGCGAGAAGGAACCGCGCGGCAGTTCCTGCATCAGGTATTCTTTGTCATCCTGTTTGTACTCGCCCTCGATGCGGACAACATCATCCAGCACCTGAATATCCAGATCTTCGGCAGTGAGCCCCGGCACAAGCGCGGAGAGGATATAGGCGTCGTCCTCTTCGCGAATGTTCACACCCAGGGCGTGCTGGTCATTTTCCACCCAGCGGCGGTGCATGTGGCGGTACGGACGGTGATACGGGTAAGTTTGCAGATAGAAGGTCATGGCTCGACTCCTTGATTGTTTGATTGAGTTGAGCGTAGTGTATTTCGAAAGTATAAGAAAAGAGGCGGCGCTGTGTAGAAAGAGTATAAGAAAATCCCCTGCCGGGTTTGTCCCGCAGGGGATTGGAAGAAACAGTTGACGAGTTTGGTTTAGGGGACGGCAGAGAGTGCCGCGTCGGCGGTAATCAAACCCGAGCCGGTGGCATCAGCGCCCCAGCAGAAGGTTGTCACCACGCCCGTTGGCTCGAGAACATTCCGGCATCCCGGAGGAAGCGGAATGGCGGCGCCGGTGAGGATGGTCTCAGCCTGAGGTGCGGTGAGTGCGGGATATTTCTGCGCCATCAATGCCACAATGCCTGCCACATGGGGGCTTGCCATCGAAGTTCCTCCCAGGAAGTAGTAGGTGGGTTCGTTGCTGCTGTTGGTTTTGAAGGGACCCACCACCCACGAACCGGGCGCGGCAACATCCAGGTCCTGACCGGGTTTGGCGCGGCTCGAAAAGTCGGTGATGTAGAAATCTGCCGGGCTGGTGGGTTCGGCAACATTGCTGTTGTACCACCAGGCACGGTTGCCTGCCGGCGCCCACTCCCCCACCCAGCCGGAAGCCGCCACCGAAATGACCGGGGCATACGCGCCGGGATAGCCCATGCCGCGATCACCGCTGTTGCCCGCCGAGGCAACAATGATTACGCCCTTTGCAATAGCGTAATCAATCGCGGCTTTTTCGACGGCGTCCAATACCGGTCCGCCCAACGACATATTGATCACCACAGGATACGCCGCCAGCGGTCCAGCCTTCAAGTCCGCCACATAGACGATGCCGCGGGCAACCACAGAAGACCAGCCGGAACCATTTTGATTAAGCACCTTGACCGGTATCACCGTTGCCATCGGCGCCACGCCGTTGACCGGCACGCCGCGCAGGCTGTACCCCAGAATGGTGCTGGTCACATGAGTGCCGTGCGAGTTCTGGTCATGTTCCCATTTATTGGGCTGTTCGGAGACATTTCCCACCTCACCGCCTCCGCCGCCGAAGGACTTGGCAAATTCCTCGGCAATGCGCTCTTGCGGAAAGACCTGCCGCCAACTATCCACCAGACCGGTATCCAGCACCGCCACATACACGCCCGTCCCATCGTAGGGAACCTGGCGGTTGGCAAAGCCAAAATCGGTCACGTTGACTGCATCCAGGTCCCAGGTGCTCAGACCGTTGAGGAAATCTGTCACAGCCACCGTATCCACCGGGGCGCCATTCCGTTCGGCATCGGGATTGGCGGCGGCAACATACGGCAGTGCGCGGATTTTCGCCAGGTCTCCCTCGCGAACCTGCATGGTGAGCGCGTCAATTTCGTAAATCACATCGCGCACCTTGCCATACACACCCAAATCCGCAAGAATGGCGGGGGTTACATCGGTCTTGAGCAGAATGTTAATCCCCATCATTTTGCCGCTGGGAGCCGCTCCGGCTGGGATGACAAGGGCAACCGCCAAAACAGCAATCATCATTGTCGTGAAAGCGAACCGTTTCATAATACTCTCCTCTTCAAGGTTGGTTTACGAGATGTCATGAACAACAGTCTTTGTTTGTGAGCCTATCGAACCTCCTTTAGAACAAAATCAACGTAATTCACCGCCCCGCACATCCTGCTGCCAGTGCCGGATTACCCACACCCCCACATTGAGACGGATTTATGATTCGAGAAAAACTTATAGTACAAAAACATCCAAAAAGCAAGCCTCGCATGATTTCAAAAGGTTACATCTCACCTTCGGCAAACCAATGCAAGGAACATTTACGCTGCATATATCGTCTCGGATTAAACTGCCCACATTGTGCAAAGTATCCAGGAGGTTCCTTCCATGAAGAAGTATTGGCTTTGGTTTGTATTCGTCTTGATACTGACTCTGACAGGATGCGGAGGAAGCGGGAATCTGACGCCGGGAGAACCTCAAGCGCCGCCGCTGGAAGAACCGGCATCGCCGCCGCAAAATTCGCCCAACGCCACCCCGCTGGTGGAACTTACGCCTCTTTCCACACCCTCGCCTGATCCAGCCCTTCAGGGAGATTCCCCATCCATGCCTGATCCTTCCGACCCCACCCTCCAAAAATTGATTGCCATCGCAACCGAAGACCTGGCAAAGCGCTTCACCATCCCCGCGGAACAGATACAGTTCAAGGAAGCCGCCGCCGTCACCTGGCCCGACTCCAGCCTGGGATGCCCGAACCCTTCCTCGATGTATCTGCAGGTTCTCACCCCCGGCTACCTGATCCGCCTGCAAGCCGCCGAGCGCACCTTTGAATATCACACCGACCTGCGCGAAACGGTCGTCTATTGTGAGAACCCGTCGGCGCTTCCGCTGGATGCGCTTCCGAAGGAATAAAAGTTCAGGCTGGCAGAGGTTCTCTGCCAGCCTGATTTACTTACGGAGGTTACGCAGTTTATCCGTGCCGCGACATTTATGTCGCCTGAAAACGCGAGATAAGTCTCGCCTACCGCGTAACATTAGTTACTTACACTTGACGCTCAACGATTATGGACGGTCAATGCGGATGACGGGCGACATCCAGTGTTCCCAGTGAGCCGGGTTACCGGGATCGCCGCCTGCCTTGAGGACTTCCAGTTCAAGGATGTAATCGCCGTCCGGTAGGGCTTTCACAATCTTGCCGTTCTCGCTCATGCGGTTGCCATCCCACGCAAAGGCAAAGAAGCTGGTGGTGGTGGAGTTGCGCGGGAAGTACTTCTCAGCGTAGGCATAGTTGTGAACCGGGTGAACGGGAGTGCCGTCTGCCTTGTAGATGTGGATGTGGACCACTTCAGCCTGATGGTCGAAGTGCGCCAAAATCCACGGCACATCCTCACCCTGCATGGTGTACACCCAGTCACTGGGACCGGTGACAGGTCCGTAGAAGGAACCCATGTAACTAATCGCCAGCCACGGGAAGTTGTTGGCGGTCGGCGTCAGCACCTGAATGCCCTGATAGTCACCCACGAAACCGGCGTACGGAATGCGGTAGACCTGTCCGCCGTCGCGCGGCGTGAAGACGATGTAACCGCCGTAAATGCCGTTGACGGGACCCGTCGCAGCGTGGATGTACGCCTCGATGGTGTACTTGTTCCAAGCCGGCACCGTGATGGTGGATTCGCTGAATTCGACGTAAGCATCCGACAAGAAGAAGGACGGGGTAATCACGCCACCGGTGGAGAGGGCATTGACGTAGGTGATGTCGTAGGTCACCGGCTGGCTGGAGTTGTTCCTCACGTCAATCGGCTGAACCCACGGATCCATCACTTCCCAATAGTCGCCGGTGGCAATCTTGCTGGGGGTGATGACGGTGGTCGCCTTGATGGCATCGTCAATATCGAGCATGCCGGCGCCCTGGCGGTGGACGTTATCCAAGTAGCCCAGGGCAGGGTTGCCCCACCAGTTCTTCGGGTCGGCGCTGTTTTGCAGGATGCCGCGCACGTCGCGCGCTTTCAATTTCGGCTTGGCTTCGAGCAACAGAGCCACTGCGCCCGCCACATGCGGCGAGGACATGGAGGTGCCGCTCAGCGTGGCGTAACCGCCCAGTTCCAGCGGATAAGTGGAGTAGATATTGCCACCGGGAGCGCCGATGTCGGGCTTCAGGCTCAGGTCGGGAGCAAGACCGTAGGAACTGAAGGAGGAAATCAAGCCGCCGTTCGGGTTGGGGAAGGAGCCGATGCGGTCGGTCCAGGTCATCATCACCGGGGCGGTCAGACCGCGGATGTACATACCGTCTGCCAGGGAAATGCCGACCACCGGCACACTGCCGTCGCCGATGGGAGCGCCCAGCGTACCGCTGAAGAGACCCGCCGCGTTGTTGTGAATGACGACCGCCTTCGCACCGGCGTTGATGGCATTGGTGGCTTTCTCGGCAAAGGTACAGGCGCCGCGAACCGCCAACGCCACTTTGCCCGACGGGTTGGCTAACAGCGGATCCACATTACAAGCGCGACCAATATACACAATTTCTTCGGTGCCAGAGGTGGGAACGGGACCCGAGAACGACATGGGCAGGTAGCCGATGTCAACGCCGTTCACGGTAAAGATGTTGGCAGTGTTGTGGGTGTTGTCGAAAGAGGCAACGCCAATCACATCCTTGCCCAAGCCCGGCGCGCCCGCCGAATACAGACCGTTGGCGCCGCTGTTGCCGATGGAGGCAACCACCACCACACCCTTCTTGACGAGGCGGTCAGAGGCGACGGCGGTCGGGTACTGGGGCCAGGTAAAGGCGGAACCGATGCTCATGTTGAGCACCTGCATCTTGTCCGCAAGGACGCGCTCCATGGCGGCGATCATGATGTCTGCCGTGGTGGAGCCGGAACAGCCAAAGACGCGGTAGGCGCCGAAGGTGACGTTGGGCGCCACGCCCTTCACCGTGCCGTTCGCGCCGACGATGCCAGCCACGTGCGTGCCGTGACCGTTGCAGTCATCGGGGATTGGGTCGGGGGACGGAATGGGATTGTAGGAGGGAGACGTATCATCGGCATTGAACGCATCGCCAACGAAGTCATAGCCATACGCCACGCGGCAGCCCGGACCGAAACACCCGCCCAGGTCGGGATGATCGAAGTCAACGCCGGTATCCATCACAGCCACTTTGACACCCGCGCCGGTGTAGCCCATTTCGTTCTGGGCGATGTCGGCGCCGGTCATTTGAATGGCGGTCGCCAGTTCAGGGTTGGCGTTGTCGAACGTCTGCGGCAGCGGAATCGAGATGACCGGATAGACAGCCACCACGCCGGGCAGAGTCTTCAATTTACTGACATCCGCAGGATTTACTTTGATGGAAACACCATTCCACAAATTATTGAAGGTAAACCGTTCGGTAAATTGGATCCCCTTTGCTGCGGCAGCGGCGATGAATTTCGCTTTGTCGGCATCCGTCAGGGTTTTGGAACCGCCCTCTGCCAGAGGTTTGCTGGCGAATTCCACAAACCACAAATCGGGAGTTTCGTCCACAAATCCGCCTGAGTCATCCGAGGGAACCGGGACGAGCGGCTCCACCTTGGTCACTCCATCGGAAGCGCCCGCGACAGGCACAATCGCGAGTACCAGAATGACCACGGCTGACAATACACTGAACCACTTTGCTTTCATAACTATTTCTCCTCTGATAGTTTGAGATTTGCTTTCGTGGACATTACAGGCAAGGGTTCTATTCAGTTGTTTACTGTGGCACCTCCTGAAAAAACAAAAACGCCGAAAAAAATAATAATTTCGGCGGTCTGGCGATCCCACTCCTCCATGGGACCCATGACTTTGCGTCCCCGCCTTACGACGGGTTTGCCCTTTCGACATTTCAATTATAGCCCACCAAAACAAAATTACAAGCAATACATACTCTAGAAAATTAGAAAAGGTTACAGCGGTATAATCCTGCCCTATGTCTAAACGCATCCTCATGCTTTCCATCGTCGTTGTGGCGGTCATCGCCGCAGTAGGGACTGCATTTTATTTATACCGACCGAACCCGGCGCGCCTCCGCGCCTTCCGCACATGGATTCGCAACCCCGCCTCTCACCCAGACTGGAGGCTGACTGCCGGCTCTCAATGCGGCTCTGCCCCCTTCCTCTTCCCCACCGATGGCTTCATCGGCTTTCTGTGGGGCGACTCGTTCCGCCCTGGTCACAGCCACCAGGGCATAGACATTTTCGCCGGCACCGAGGCGGGCGTGACGCCGGTCCTTTCAGCCTACCCCGGCTACCTCACCCGCCTGCCCGACTGGAAATCCACTGTCATCGTGCGCGTCCCCAGCGACCCGCTCCGTCCTGGCGCACAAATCTGGCTATACTATACCCACATGGCAGACCAGTTCGGCAATTCGTTCATTTCGGAGGAATTTCCTCCCGGCACGACCGAACAATTTATCGAAGCGGGGACATTCCTCGGCTATCAGGGTGATTACTCCGGCGAAGCAGGCAACCCTGTGGGCGTGCATCTGCACTTCTCCATCGTGGAGGATGACGGGAACGGGCACTTCAAGAACGAATTGGATATCCACAATACGCTCGACCCTTCGCCCTATCTCGGTTTGCCGCTGAACGGCTACGAAAACCGTGACCGGATTCCGCTGTGTGAATCACAGGAATGAAAGAGGAAAGATGAAAGAGAAAAGTGGAAAGTGGGAAGTAGAAAGTGGGAAGGGGGTAGGACTCGAAGGGAAAGTGGCTCTCATCACCGGCGCCGGCAAAGGAAGCGGCAGGGCGCTGGCGCTGGCATTTGCCGCATACGGTGCGATAGTGGCAGCGAATGATATTTCACCGGTCAATGTGGATGAAGTGGTCGCTCAGATTCAGCAACAAGGCGGGCGCGCCCAAGCCTTTGTGGAAGATGTTGCCAAGAAGGTGGGGGCGCAGAGTTTGATCAAGCAGGTGGAGGATGAGTTCGGCAGGATTGATGTGCTCGTCAATCATGCTTCCGTTTGCCCGCGTGTTTCCCTGCTGGATATGGACGAATGGGACTGGCACCGCACGCTGGACGTTAATTTGACCGGTGCGTTTCTGATGACGCAATCGGTCGGGCGCGTGATGCGGAAACAAGGCTCAGGGGTGATTGTCAATCTCGTGACGTTGAATCAGGAATCGGCGGAGAAAGAAGCGGCGTTCGTCGCCGCCATGCACGGACTGGCTGCCTTCACGAGTCAAGCCGCGCGCGAGTTGAGTCCCTATGGCATCCGCGTCCATTTTGTGGAAACGGGCGAGGGTGTCGTCGAAAAGGTTTTGGCGTTATTGGAGGAGATATGAAAGAGTTGACGGAATATCGCGCGAAGTTATTGGAACGGTTGACGAATGCGGCGGCGGAGTTCCGCGATGCCTGTCTGGCAGTTCCTGACCCGTTCGCGCCGATTGAGGGCGGTTGGAACGTGCATCAAATTGCCGCTCACACGCGCGATGTGCAGCGGCTGGTATATGGTCTGCGCGCCCGCCGCACTGCGGAGGAAGAAAATCCGCAGTTCGAGAACTTCGACGGCGACGCCTACATGGCAGAACATTACAATGCCGCTGAACCGCTGCGGGAAATGTTGGACGGCTTCGCGGCAGAGGTGGAGGCGCTGACCGAGTTTTTGCGAAAACTACCGGCGGAGGCGTGGGCGCGCGAGTCGCGTCATGCCACGCTGGGGGGCGGCTTTACCCTGCAGCGCTGGGTCGAGCGTGGTTTGGCGCACATCGAGGAGCATTTGAAAACGGTCAGGCAGAGCGGGTAATCGCTACCAAAGCGGGAAGCCCAGCCAGGCGGTCAGCCCGGCGAATGCCGCTTCGTAGATTTGCAAGCCCGCCAAGGCAACGACCACGCCCAGCGCTGCGCCCGCCACCACATCCGAAAGGTAGTGGACGCCCATCGCTACGCGCGCCAGCGCCACGAGCGGCGCCCAAATCCAGAGCAGGATTCCCAGCCAAGCGGGACCAAGCGCCGCGCCAATGACGGCGATGAGGAACGCCCGCGCCGCATGACCGGAGGGAAAGGAGTGCGGATCGGTGTTGCGGTAGATGCCTCCCCACTCGCCTTCGGGACGCCTCCTCCGCACGAGGAATTTGATTCCCATGACCAGAGCCGCCAGCACGCTGATGGCGGCAAATTCCACCACTTCCCATTTTCTCCAGAACGAATTGCTGAAGAACCACAACAGTATCAGCGCCGCCCCCCAGAACCACGAGTCGCCGGAATGGGCAAAGAAGACCGCCAACGAACGTAATGCGCCTGGCTTTTCAGCCACGCGCATTCGGTCGGAGAGGTGTGCATCCAGTTCGAGGATGGAGCGCAAACTCATTGTTTCTTGGGCTTCGCTTTCGGGGCGGGTTTAGCAGGCGCGGCTTTTTTGGGAGCGGGCTTCGCCTTCTTCGCCGGTTCGTCAGCCGGGACCGATGCTTTGCGGCGTGCCGCCGCCTTGACGGAGGCTTTGCGCTGTTGGGCGGCAAGGTCTTCGCGCAGGATTTCGAGTTGATGGGGCTTGTCCACGTCCATGCAGGCTTCGGCATGTTCCCAGACGATGGCGCGCCCTTTGATGCCGATGCGTTCACAGACGCGGCGCACCGCCTCTTCCAGTGTGAGTTGACGAGTCAGCAGTTTGAACAGCGTGCCGAACCCGATGATGCTGGCTTGGCGGAGCGGGCTCTTACGGTTGCCAATGAGGGCTTCCCACATGTCGAGGTGTTCGGTCGCCATGCGGACGTGGGTGATGTTGATGTCGGCGCCGCACAGTTCGACATCCTTGAGGCGGGTGTAGGTGCGCTTGGAGCCGGGAAAGCGGGCTTCCATCACTTCGCGCGTGCAGACGCCGTAGTACAGGTCGTCTTTCGTCTGCATGGCGGTTTCCACCAGCCAGTCCACCATCTCGGGTTTGAGGGCGGGGATGTCGGAGGAGGCGACGAGGACATATTTGTTTTTCTTGTTCAGTTCGAGCGCCTTATTCACGCCCGCCACGATGTTGGCGAGCATACGTCCCTGGTTGGAGAGGAAGTGCAGGGGTTTTTTGCAGGTCACCCCGCTTTTGGGAGAAAGCCCGATCACGATGACATTGTCCACGTGCCGGGCGTCGCCTAAGGCATCCAACACCCATTGCACCATGGGCTTGCCAGCCACATCAATCAGCGCTTTGGAGTCGCCGTTGGAATAGGCATATAAGGGGTCGTCGGGCTGGGGAATTCCGCCTGCGAGTACGAGTGCGTCCATAAAATCTCCTGGGATTTACGATTGTAGATTTACGATTTCGGATTGTGCGGTTGTAAACCCAATCGTCAATCGAAAATCGCAAATCGTTAAATTAATTGACTGATGTTACGCGGTAGCGCGAGATTCATCTCGCGTTTTCAGGCGACATAAATGTCGCGCTACAAAGGAACTGCGTAAGGTGAGTTAATTGAGTTCCTGTAACTGCGGCTCGAAGCCGAGTTTGTCGAGCAATTCATCGTATTCCGCCCAGGTAAGGGGACGTCCCTTGCCTGAGACTGCCACCAGCGCGGCTTCCATCATGTTGGTGCCGAAGGAACGTCCATCCAGCACGGGCGTGGTGGTGACAAGGTATTTCACCCCGCACTTCCTGAAAAGTTCCACGTCTTCGGGCGTGGTGGTGTTGGTGACGATCACCTTGCCCTGCATGTCTTCCGGCATGTGGCGTTTGATGTAGTGACAATCGCCGGCGATCACGGTTGCCCAGCGATAGTATTTTTCATATTTGGGGATGCGCTCCTCCTGTTTTTCGCCGGTCGGGTACAGCCACTCGAACGGGAAGCGCGTGACGATGGGAATCATGATCTTTGCCAGCGTGCGCAGTCCGTTCATGGTGCGGATGGGAATGGGCACGCCCAGGGCAAACATCAGGTCGCCAAACACAACCTCGTAGCCCGCCTCGACAAAGGATTTGGACAGCCCCCAGCGGTCCACGCCGAGGGTGACGAAGACTTTGCGTCCGCGCTGGCGGATGTAATCGCCGATGGTTTTATCGAGGAAGGCAGGGGCGCGGTTTTCGAGTGTGTTCTTCAAGCCACCGCCATCCACCAGCGGGGTCTTCTTCACGAAGCGCACCATCGGCTGGACGGAATGGAAGGGATAGAATTTGCCGTCTATCAGGGCGCCCAGGTCTGCGCCGCCCACGCCAAAGGCATCCACCGTTCCATCGAGTTCCTTGTATTTCAGGGCGGCGGCTTCCATGTCACCGTCGGTGCCAATGCGTTCGATGCTGACTTTTTCGCCCAACAGTTCCACCGTCACTGCTTTGTTGCGTTTGGACGATCCGATGCTGATGCTGACGGCTCTTTTCATGCAAGTTCTCCTCGGGTTGAGATGAGGCTATTATAACGGAATCAGGCTGGAGGTCCGGCGGGAGGCGTTTGCGCAGAGGGAAGGGTGAAGAGAAAGGTGGAGCCTCGTCCCGCTTCGCTCTCGACCCAGATCCTGCCTCCGTGAACCTCGACAATGCGCTTCACGAGAGCCAGTCCCACCCCTGTGCCTTCGCTTTGGGCATCCAGTTTGTTGAACAAGCCGAAAATACGGTCATGGTGTTGAGAAGAGATGCCGATGCCGTTATCGCGCACGTAGAAGATGGCTTTGCCGTTTTCCTCGCCCCTGCAGCCGATTTCGATGCGCGGCTGCGGCTGACTGCCCATGTACTTGGCGGCGTTGTCGAGCAGGTTTTGCAGAACTGCAATGAGGCGCGCCCGGTCGCCATGAACCCACGGCAGATCAGGCTGGATGAAGACGCTCACGCCTCCCTCGTCGAGCCTGCCCTGGACAAGGTTGATGGCTTCCTGAACCATTTCGATAAAGGGAACGGTTTCGGGAGCGTTCATCAGCCTTCCGATGCGCGAGAGTTCGAGGAGTTCGTTGAGCAGTTTTTGCATTTTGTAAACCGCTTCGTTGATGCGCTGGATGTCCTTTTTCAGTCGTGCGGCGTCGCCGGCGAAGGCGTCCTGTTCGAGGTAGCCGAGGAAGCCGCTGATGGTGACAAGAGGCGATTTCAAGTCGTGAGAGACGGTGTAGGTAAATTGTTCCAGTTCGGCGTTCTTGGCGGAAAGTTCGGCAATGAGCCTTTCGCGTTCTTCCTGCGCCCATTTGATTTCGGTCAGGTCGGTGATGGAGGAGATGGAGCCGGCAAATTTGCCGTCTTTGAAACGCGGCGCGCCGGTGATGAGGACGGGAACGAGTTTGCCGCTTTTGTGGCGGAGCAGGCTTTCATAGGTGGTAATCAATCCCTCGCGGCGCTGGGCAAAGGCATGTTCGAGGTCCTGCAGGCTTTCAGTGAAGGTGAATTGGGGCGGGCTTTTGCCGAGGAGTTCGTGCGGTTCGTAGCCGATCAGGCGGGCATAGGCAGGGTTGACGAGTTCGAATGCCCCGTCGGCATTCGTTACGGTAAGCCCCTGACCGAGGTTGTTGATGATTTGGAGGGCAAAGTCGCGCTGTTCCTCAAGTTCGCGTTCGAGGCGGCGGCGTTCCGCCAGTTCCTGTTCGAGGTCGCGGGAGTAGCGGTCATTGAGGGCGGCAAGCGCCGAACGTGCATCAAGTTCCCTTTTCAGCGCCTCTTCATTCAATTGACGCTGAATGGCGGCGCCCAGCACATTGGCGGCAATTTTGATGACATCCACTTCCACACCGCTCCATTCGCGTTCGGTCACGGCATCGTCGAAGCCGAGAGTTCCCCAGGGTTTGCCGTTTACCAGAATCCGCATTTCGAGCAGGGCGTTGAGTCCCATGCGGTTGAGCCAGGCACGTCCTGCTTCGGGAAGGCGGGATGCGCTGCCAACGTACGGTTCGCCCTGCGCCAGAATTTCGTAATACTCCTGGAATTCCGGCTCGTCTCCTTTGAGGTTTTGGTAGGCGGGGTTGTCCATGTCCGATTTTTGACCGGGCGCCACCCACTCGTAGCGCATCGAGCTCAGCATCTCGCCGTTCGGTCCGGCGTGGAATTCAAACAAGTAGGCGTGCGAGGCGTGGAACACCCTGCCCAGCCGTTCGAGTACCTGATTCATGCCGGCGCGCCAATCCGGCGAACGGAGGATTTGTTCGGCGGCAAAGGTAACGGCTTCGAGCATGGATTCGCGCTGACGCAGGGTCTCTTCTACGCGGCGGCGTTCAGCAACTTCTTTTTGCAATTGCAGGTGACTATGGAACACTCCGCCTGTCAGGCGCTGCGCCATGACAGCAGTCAATCCAATGATGAGCGAGGCGGAAAGAAAATTGTCCCATGGATTGTGCGGGAGAGAAGCCGCTGGATACCAGCCCAATGCTTCTCCAAATGAAAGCCAGGCAATGCACAGAATGGTAAAAAACGTCAGAAGGAAGAACGTGCGACGACTTGTCACCAGGCTGGCAATGATGAGAATGGCAGGGAACGCCAGGTTGTTGATGCGAAAAATTCCGCCGTCCTTGGTGGAAACAACGGTGTTGAGCAATGCGAGCAGAATCGCCAAAAAAACGGCGGCGGTTTCGAACTTCTTTTTCTGGACGAGGCGGAAGGAGGCGAGCACCGGCAGGATGGCAAGCGCCATGATGGCGGCGAATAAAAATTCTTTTCGGGTTGCAAGCGCAATCATTGCGCCGCCAGTCAGCCCAATAAGAACAAGAACGATAAATTGGCGAAAAAGTTTGAAGACGATGTCGCTATCACCATAAAGTTCGCTCAATGGGAATTCGTTTGTTTCCTGTGTGGAGGGCGGTTTGTTCATACGCCTTTTCCTTCCGCTGCCCCGGGCGGCGCGGCGGACTGTTCCGGCTTGCCTGCCGCTAAGGTAAAGTAAAAGGTTGACCCTTTGCCCGGTTCGCTCTCGACCCAGATTCTGCCGCCGTGAACCTCGACAATGCGCTTCACAAGCGCCAAGCCCACGCCCGTCCCTTCGCCGCTGGCGTCGAGTTTGTTGAACAAGCCGAAGATGCGTTCGTGGTGTTCGGGAGGGATGCCGATGCCGTTGTCGCGCACATAGAAGATGGGTTTGCCATCCTCTTCGCCGGCGCAGCCGATTTCGATGCGCGGCTGCGGCTGGTCGCCCATGAATTTGGCGGCGTTGTCCACCAGGTTTTGGATCACCTCAATCAGGCGGGGACGGTCGCCAAACACGAGCGGCAGATTGGCGTCAATGTGAACGGCGGTGCCGCGCTCCATGAGGCGTCCCTGCACGAGCGTCACCGCTTCGCGCACCAGTTCTTCGAAGGGGATTGCCTGTGGTTCGTTCATCACCCGCCCGATGCGCGAGAGTTCGAGCAGATCGTTCAATAACTGGTGCATTTTGTCTGTGGCGGCGACGATACGGGCAATGTCGGAGCGCATACGCTCGATGTTGCCCGCCAGCGCGTCCTGCTCGAGGTAGCCAAGAAAACCGCGGATGGTGAAGAGGGGCGATTTCAGGTCATGGGAGACGGTGTAGGTGAAGCGTTCAAGTTCGGCGTTTTTGGCTTCCAACTCCGAGATGAGGCGCTGCCGCAGGGCAAGTTCAGCCTGCAGGTCCGAGTAGAGGCGGGCGTTTTCGAGGGCAATTGCCACCTGGCTGGCATAGGTCACTGCCAGTTGGGCATGTCTTTCGTTAAATTTGCCAGGCTGATAGCCGTCGAGCGCGATGATGCCGATGATGCGGTCTTTGACTTTGAGTGGAACCGCCATCCAGGCGCGGATGCGGCTATGCGGCGAGAGGGCAAAGGCGTTAGTCACCGTTTGCACGTCGTCGAAGAGGACATATGGCGCACGTCCGATCAGAACCGGATAAGACACTTCCCTTTCATTGATTGCGAAGATGCGCTCGGCGGGATTATCGCCCAGCGTGAAGCCCCGTTCTCGGACAATCTCGAGCATATTGCCATTGATGAGTTGAACGGAGGCGCTGTCGTAGGGGATGACGCGTTCGAGTTGCTCGAGGATGCGGTCAACGGCTTCGTTTTGTTCGAGCGTTGCGACGACAATGGCGGCGCTTTCGCGCAGGGTTTCGGATTCGATGTTTTTCAGTTCGAGTTCACGGATAAGGCGCTTACGCTCTTCCAATTCGGCTTGCAGACTGGAGAAGAGTTGGGCGTTTTCGAGGGCAATCGCCACCTGGTCGGCAAAGGTAACGGCAAGGCGGGCATGATGTTCGTCGAATTGACCTCTTTGTTTGCCGTCCAGCGCAATCAAACCGATGACTCTGCCGCGTACTTTGAGAGGGACGCCCAGCCAAGAGTGGATGTAGTTGTGCGGCTCCTGGCGGAAACGCGGAAATTCCGCCTGCACGTCGCGGCTGATGAGGTAGGGCAGTTCGCCGCGAAAGATGGGGGCGGCGTGGTTTTGTTCGTCAATTTCGAATTCCAGGTCTTGGGGAAGTTCGGGCGGCAAGCCGCGGCTGCCGATGAGGATTTGTTTTTTCCCCTCCAGCCGCCAGATGGAGGCGCTGTCGTAGGGAACCACCAGTTGAATTTGGTCGAGGATGCGCTGGACGATTTCGGAGAATTCGAAGGTTCCGACGATGCTTGCCAGGCTGGCACGCAGGGATTCGGATTCAAAGTTCTTTTCTTCGAGTTCATTGATGAGTTGTTCGCGCTCGGCTTCGATCCACTTTTGCTGGGTCACATCGCGGAGCATCACCGAGGCTGTATCCTTGAAGACCGGCACGACGCGGGCTTCGAGAACGCGATAATCGTCCCTCATTTTTTGTTCGAACTCGAAGGCATGCATCTGACCGGTCGCCAGGGCGCGTTCGATGGCAAAAAGCGCCTGCGCCGCCGCCGATTCGGACAGCACTTCCTCCAGCCGCCTGCCCACGAACATATCGGGCGGCATGGGCGCTTCCATTCCCTTTGGCGGGACCATGTTCTTGATGATGCCCTCGCGCGAGATTTCCAAAATCATATCCGGGAAGGCTTCGAGCAGGATGCGCAAGCGGGCTTCGCTCTGACGCAGCGCTTCCATCGTCTTCTTCTGTTCGCTCATGTCGTAGAACATGGAGATGATGCGGTCTTCGCCGCCGATGCGCACCCGTTCGTAGAAGCTGATGACCTGTTTGAGGTTGCCCTGTTCGTCGTAGAAGGAATCGTCGGGGTTGTAGAGCGAGCCTTTGCGTTTGAGTTCTTCGAGGAATTTTGCGCGCGCTTCGGGCGTGCTCCAAAGTTTCAATTCATCCGCGGTCTTTCCCAGCGAGGCGGCTGGGTCGAGACCGGTCATATCCCAGTAGGCGTAATTTGCTTCCAACAGACGCCCCTCGTCGAAGGTGGTGATGCAGATGGCGATGGGGCTGGCGTGAAAGATTTTGCGGAATTTTTCCTCGCTTTCGAGCAGGGCATTCTGCGCCTGCCGCCGTTCCTCGAGTTCTTTTTGCGCCGCTTCATACAGACGGGCGTTTTGAATCGCCACCGAGGCAAGCGAGGCAAAACGCTCGAGCAAAGTCACCAGTTCACTGTGAAAGCGCTGATCTTCTTTTTCATACAACAGCGCCAGAACGCCGATGACTTCTTCGCCGGATTTCAGCGGCAGTCCGACAATGGCATAGAACCTTCCGTCCACTTCGGGATCGCGGTGTTCCCAATGCGAATAATCGTTGATGAATTGCGTCTCGCCGCTTTCCCACACGCGCCCGGTGAGTCCTTCGCCCTTGTAGGTAAGATGCCCCACAAACGGTTCAGGGATGCCCAGCCCCAGTTCCAGCCGCAGGGCGGATTTATCCGGGGTCACAAGTTCGATCAGCGCATGACGGGTGTCAGCCAGTTCACATGCCCGCGCCAGGATGGATTCGAGCAGGGGGCGCAGTTCGAGGCGATTGACAATGCCGAGGGTGGTCTCATGCAGAGCATTGAGATAGGCGGCTTGCTGTTGAAGAGCGGCTTCAACCTGCCGGCTGCGGTGAATTTCTTTTTCGCCTTCGGCAAGCGACTTTTGCAACGTGCGAATCAGAAAATGGAGCAGGAGCCATGTCAGCAGAAAACTGAGCGAAAGATTGAAAGCATACGCAGAAGGATTGAGTCCGGTGGCGGCGGCAAGACTCAAGACACTGGCATCGGCGTAGGCAAATTCCCAAATCACCGCGAGGCTCACTATTAAGAAGAACAGGGCTTCGGCACTGCCGAAGAGAAAGCCAGCCACCAAGGCAATGGTCAGGAAACCGATGATGCCAATCCCTTCCAATTCATGAGAGTACCAGACCAGGACCGTAAAACCGGTCCACACCAGAAAGGTCAACGCCAGCCCTGCCCAACGGACGTATCCCCGCTTGAGCGCCAGCCGCCCAATCAAAAACATCGCCAGCATGAAGCCCGCATACAGACTCACATCGCTGAGAAGGCTTTCACCCCCCAATAACCGAAAGACAATAACCAACAGCAGGATGGGAATGCCCCATAACGTGACCAAATGGATGATTCGCCCCAAATGCGCACTCTCCCCTTCCAGCGTTTTTGGAGGGGAGAGAAAATTTCTAATCCATTGACCTGCCATTTCAATTTATCCTGTAAGATGGATATATTTGGATTCGCAAAGGGGGCGTAAGGACCATGTGGATTATAAAGCAGGTCATATTTCGGAAAACATACAATGTCGTTAATGACAATGTGGCGGCTCTTTCACCGCCGTTTCATTTACGGGGTACAGACCACCTTGAAGGTCGCTCCGCCGCTGCGGTCGTTGGGAATCAACACATGCAGGTTGACCCAATAGTCGTTGACGCTGCCCACCGTAACGAAGCCCGTCACTTCTTTCGTCCCTTCGGATTCGAACAACAGCGCCGCCGGCTCCGAGGCGTAGCCGTTGCTCGCCTCCCAGCGCCAAGTGACGATGGTCGGACCGTTGGCGGTAATCTGCCCGAACACGCTGAAGGTCTGCGGGAACGCCGTGCAAGCCACGTTCATCACCGGCGGTTCCACCCGGACCCGGATATTGGTCACCCCAATTTCGGGCGGACTGACCACCGGGAGCGCCTCCACATTCCCCGTGACGACGACGAAATCTGCCGAGAGCCAGCAGTTGGTGGAAGGGTCACTGGGGTTGCGGACATACCACCAGGTAAAGTCCGTGTTCCTGCCAACCACTTCCGCCTGCCTGCCTGCAACCAGCGCGCCGACGATGGCATAGGAAACTTCCGGTCCGAAGCGGCAGTTGACCGGCTGGTCTTTGGGCGCGGCAAGGACCATACGCGGCGTGGCGGTGGGCAGGGGCGAAGGCAAGGTGGGTGTATCAGCCGCCAGCAGAGTCTCGATGGGAAGAGGCGTGGGGGTGGATAAGTTCGATGTGGGAGAAGCGGGCGCCGGCGAGGGAAGAAGCGGCGCAGTCGGCGTCGGCTGGACGGCGGTCAGGTTGCAGGATGTCAGCAGCAAGGCGGCGAGTATCCAATGGCGGGTGTTCATCTTTCCTCCTTGCTTTCATCTTATCCGCCAGAGAGGTCTTCCGCAATAGCCCCGATGGGTCAGTCAGCGAGGCTGGGGCTTTGAGTTACGGTTGTAAACAGGCAGGGATGGAATCGCTCGCCCCGCCCGGGGTCTGTGTTGTGCCGTTTTGGTCGTAGATTTTGACGAATTGAATTTCGGGGAACTGTTTGAGGTTGAGGAACAGCAGATTGGCAATGGTGTAGGTTTGCCCGGCGCGGTCGCACGCCCCCTTGAGGTAGAGGTGAAGGACTCCGTCGCGGAGTTCGAAACGGTCATAGCCGGTGAAGCCGTTGTAGAGCGCCATCCAGCCGGAGGATTTTTCCTGCGCGCCGGGTCCTTTGAAGTATTCGTCCAGCACTGCGCCGATGGGGTTGCTGGTGCGCACCCAGCGGACCCCCGTCCGTTCGAAGGGCGGAATGTTGTTTTCGTAAGCAAACCTGCCGACAAAATACACGTTGACCAGCCTCCACTGCGGCGTGGCGGTGGGACGGCGCGTGCTGGTGGGGGGCGGTGTCCGTGTGGGGGTGCGGGTGCGGGTCGGCGTGCGGGTGGCGGTGGGAGTGCGCGTGGGTGTGGGCGTGGGGGTCTTGTATTCGGAGAGGCAGAGCGGCTCCGAGTCGCTGACGCCGCTGGGGTCGCGCGTGGAGCCGTTTTGGTCATAGACCTTGACGTAGCGGATTTCGGGGAACTGCTTGAGGTTCAGCGAGAGCAGGTCGGCGATGTTGAAGTCTTTGCCTTCGGAGATGCACGCGCCGGTCAGATAGACGCGGGCGATTCCATCCTGAACCTCCAGCCGGCTGTAGCCGGTGAAACCGTTGTTGACGGCAATCCAGCCGTAGGAGGTGCGCTCGACCGCCCCGGGACCTTTGAAGTATTCGTTTAGCACGGAAGTGTAGAGCGCGTTGGAGCGGACGTAGCGCTGTCCTGCCACTTCGATGGGCGGCAGGTTTGCGTTGTAGCGGGCGCGGCTGGCGAAATACACTTTGACCAGGTAATACTGCGGCGTCAGCGTGGGACGGCGGGTGTGGGTTGGGGTGCGGGTGGGCGTGGACGAAGGAGTCCGCGTGGCGGTGGGCGTGCGCGAGGGCGTAGGAGTCCGCGTGGGGGTGCGGGTGGCGGTGGGAGTCCGCGTGCGGGTTGGAGTACGGGTGATGGTCGGCGTGCGAGTCACCGTCGGCGTGCGCGTGACGGTGGGGGTGAAGGTCGCCGTCGGCGTGCGGGTAATGGTCGGTGTGCGGGTGACGGTGGGAGTGAAGGTGCGAGTCGGCGTGGGGGTGACGGTGGGCGTCCGTGAAGGAGTAACAGTAACCGGCGAGGGAGGAGTGGCGGTTGCGTCTCCCTGGAAGACAAAGCGCACGGCGTCTGCGCCGAGGTCGAGGTCGGCGATGGCAGCGGTTTCATCCTGCGTGAGGTTGGAGAGTTCGATGTATTCGTCCCCTGCGCCGCTGAAGTTGTATTTGCCGGCATAGACCCAGCCGTCGGTGACGTAATACATGTTAGGGAAGACCGCCTGGTTGATGACAATGCGGTCACTGCGCCCGGCGTGACGGATGGTATAGACCGCACCCTGGCTGGTGGCTTTGACGGCGGGGATGCGGATGTACACTGCGTACATACCTTCGCGGACGCCTGTGGGAAATGCCCAGCGCCCGGAGCAGGTGGCGGAGGCGGTGCGCGGTTTGACGGTGCTCATGCGTCCGTTGGTGGCGCTGGAGGCGGGGACTTGCGCCCAACAGCCGTCGGGGGTTTCGTCGAATTCGAGCGAGCCGTCGTCCACGATGATGCCGCCGGCGGGACGCGGCGGGAATTCGAGCGGGTTGCCGGAGGGGTAAATTTGTGCGCCGTAGTAGGTGAGGGAGGGCAGCGCCGCCCACAGCGACTCTTTCTGCTGAGGCGCCCAGGGGCTGGAACCGCTCCCCTTCCAGCCGTAGGGGTCCACCGATTTGCCGGCCGGGTCGCGGACGAGGAAATGCAGGTGCGGACCAGATGAATTGCCGGTGGTGCCGCTGATGCCCAACACCTCGCCGTGAGGGACGAAGGTACAGCCCGGCGTGGAGCAGGCTTGCACCGCAACGGAACTCATGTGTCCGTAGTAGGTGTTGTAGCCGTTGGGATGGCGCAGGCGGACGTAGATGCCGAGGTTGATTTTGTGATTTTGCGGGTCCCACCAGCCGGCGTAGACGATTTGGTCGGCGTCGGCGGCGGCATAGACGGGACGGTAGGAGATGCCGTAATCCACGCCGTCGTGACCGTCGTAATAGACCCAGTCGCCGAGGCTGTAAGACCAGTAGGCGCCGCTGCCGGCGTTGCACACGCCGCTTTGCGGAGGCGGTGTGCCCGGCGGCGGGGGGACAGGGCAGTTGCGGTTCGCCTCGTCGCCGGCGTAGGTCAGCACCTTGTTGTCATATTGATAGATGGGTTTGGAATGGTCGAAGACGGATTCCTGCGAGGCAGTGCCGGGATAAGGCGGGTAGAGGAAGGGTGTCACTGCCTGAGCGGGAGCAGAGGCGCGTTCGGCGAGGGCAGCGCTTGCCCCCAAAAGGGCGGCGCTGACCATCAAGGCGGTGAAGAGGTTCCGGGCGGTGCGGGTCACGAGGGTTCACCTAGGGGGTGGGAGTGGCTTGGAAGGAGGGAACAGACCGCAGCGTGGTCAGAACCGTTTCGGCGTCTGCCAGGCATTGGTCTGCTTGTTCTTCGAAGGAAACTTGAAAGGCGGTGAAGATGACGCCGTCGCCGCCGGTGTAGGTGACGAATTTCTTCACGCCGTTTTCATAAGCAGTGCCGACGTAGAAGGTGACGGTCTTGGTGTACAGAACATCCTGCTCCACCGAGACGTTGGGAGGCAGCCCGCGCCCCGAGGTGACCGAGATGACGCAATAGGGGATGGCGCGGTGCGCGAGGGCGGGGAAGCCAAACTGGTCTTGTGTGAGCGCCCAGATTTCAGGGTTGTACAACACGCGAAACGCGTAGCCGGGTTGAGAGTCGCCAAGGTAGGTGGGAACGCCGTCCCAAGCGAGCAGGGCAGGGGCGCTGGGGATTTCCGTTGGGAGTTCGAGCGGGGGCAGGGGCGTTTCGGTGGGAGTGGAGGTGGGCAGAGGAGTCTGCGTGGGGGTGGGCGTTTCGGGAAGGAACGCCTGGGAAGTCGGTTCGAGGGTCGCCTGCTCCGCCGTGGGCGCAGACGTTCCTTCGGTGGCGGCAGGAGCGCCTCCGCATGAGGCAATGAACAATGACAGGAGCAGGAGGAACAAGACTCGGCGAAACATGAGGACTCACTTCCGCATCCACGCGGGACAGCAGGCTGGTTCGGTCTCGAGGGGCTTTACCTCACCTGACGCCGTCTCCACGATGAACACGCTCATTCTACCATCTACGACCCGGTTGAACGCCAAGATGTTCCCCTGCGGCGACCAATGCGGGGTCTCGACATAGCCCTGCTCAAAAAAGGTGAGAGGGGTCATCTGCCCGCTGTCAACTTCGACGATGTAGATGTTGCTGATGAGCGCATCGCTCGAGACATCGGCTTGAGGGTCAGCGGGGTTTTCGCGCACCACGAAGGCGATCTTCGTTCCATCGGGCGACCAATTCGCGGCGTAGCCGTGACCGGCATCGGCGTCGGCGAGTTTACGCGGGTTCGAGCCATCCGCCTTCATCACCCACAATTCGCCCATTGTGAAGGGAGTCTGCGTGTCGGGAATTTTGATGAAGGCAATTTGCTCCCCATCCGGCGAAAAGCGGACAAAGGAAATGTAGTGGTATGGGTCGGAATACAGCAGGGCGGCGCGGCGTCCGTCACTGGAGGCGAGGGAAAGTTCACTGCCATAGCCCAGTCCGCGCGAGAGGGTGAAGGTGAAGTGAGGCGAGTTGGGTTGGGCGGCGAGGTCGTAGGTGAATTCGGGGATGGAAAGGGCGTCCTGCCCGCCATCCACGTAGGCGCGGAGGATGCGGGGGCTGCCGAGCGAGTCCACTTTGAGGTAGGCGGCGCGCCCGTCGCTTTGCCAGGCGAGGAAGTGGCTGTCGGTGTTGGGAAAGGGTTGGGATGTGGAGCCCGTTTCGAGGTCGAAGAGGAGAACCGTCTGCCCGCCGGGACAGTTGAGTTCGAGGAGGAGAAACGATCCCACAGGAGCGGGGAAGAGGTCGAAGAGTCCGCAGTTGGGAGGGAGGGAAAAGGGGATTTCGCGCAGGAGGCGGAGGTCTTCGGAGTACTCCAGCAGGGCGGGAGGGGAGAAGCGATAGACGAGGAGGGAGGTTTGGAGGGAAGAAGGGGGGTGAGGGGAACAAGAGGAAAGGAAGTAGAAAGTGATCAGTGAGCAGTAAACAGTGATCAGTGAACAGTGATCAGTGATCAGTGAACAGTGATCAGTGAACAGTGAGCAGTGATCAGTGAGCAGTGGAAAGCGCCGACCTGGATGGAGAGTGAAAAAAGAGTTGAAGGGCATGGGCAAATTATACAGGCGCGAGGGTTATAATCATCAGACAATCGTAAATCCAAAATTGCAAATCGGAAATTGAACCATGCACATTCTTGTCACCAACGACGACGGCGTGACCGCGCCCGGACTGCTCGCCCTGGCGCAGGAGATGCGTAAACTGGGCAAAGTGACTGTCTTTGCACCGGACCGCAACTGGTCGGCTTCGGGACATGTGAAGACGATGGATCGTCCTCTGCGGGTGAGGGAAACGGTCCTCGCCGACGGAACGTCTGCCTTCGCCTGCGACGGCGCACCTTCGGACTGCGTTGCCCTGCCTCTGCTGGGGTTCCTTCAGGAGGAGATTGACCTGGTGATTTCGGGCATCAACCCCAACGCCAACATCGGTCACGACATCACTTACTCCGGCACGGTGACGGCGGCGATGGAGGCGGTCATTGCGGGGGTGAAGGGGATTGCAGTCTCGCTCAATTCGCCGGAGGGACACAAGGGTCCGCTGGATTATTCGACGGCGGCGGTTGTGGGCCGGCGCGTGGCGGAAAAGGTGATTGCCAACGGTCTGCCCGAGGGGGTGGTGTTGAACGTGAACGTGCCATACTTGAGAGAAAGCGAACTGGCGGGATACATGGTCACGCGGCAGGGACTACGCGTGTACCGCGATGCGCTGGATGCACGGGTGGATCCGCGCGGCAAACCGTATTTTTGGATCGGCGGCGAGGCGCCCACCGGCGTGTTCGAGGACGGTACCGACTTCGGCGCGCTGGAGGACGGGTACGTGTCCATCACGCCTTTGCATTTGGATTTGACGAGTTACAAGGCGATGGAGGTGTTGAGGAAGTGGGAGTTTTGATGATAGAAGTGGAAAGTGGAAAGTAGAAAGTAGAAAGTGGAAAGTGGAAAGTAGAGAGCAGCAGCAAAGGCTGTTGTCGAGTTTGGAAAGGAAATTATGAACTTCTTCAAAAGGCTCTTCAGCCGTGAACCTGCGAGACCCGCAAAGCGGTATTACACGTTTCAAGTCAAATGCAGTCGCTGCGGCGAGGTCATCGAAGGGCGCGTGGATTTGGACAACGACCTGAGCCTCAACGATGAGGGGGATGGCTATCTTGTCCGCAAGGGGCTCATCGGGAGCAACCGCTGTTTTCAGCAGATCGAGGTGGAGTTGAAGTTCGACCCGGCGCGTCAATTGCTGGAGAAGTCCATCGCCGGTGGAGAGTTTGTAACTTCATAATTCACCAACTCATCTTACGCGGTCGCGCGAGATTTATCTCGCGTTTTCAGGCGACATAAATGTCGCGCTACGAAGAAACTGCGTAAGGTGAGTCACCAATTCTCATTCCGTAATTACCAATTACTACTTACCATGCAATTCACCTCCCCTCCCAACCCGCAAGCCTATTATGAACAGGTCTGGAACCTGGTGCGGCAGATTCCCAGAGGGAAAGTCGCCTCCTATGGGCAGATTGCGCTGATGCTGCCCATTCCGCCCGGCGTGGATTTTGAAACCTACAAAGCCTTCGGTCCGCGCTGGGTGGGCGGCGCGATGGCAGCCTGCCCCGACGATGTGCCGTGGCAGAGAGTCATCAACGCGCAGGGCAAGATCAGCAAGAGACCCGGCGCAGAGAGACAGCGTCAATTGCTGGAGGAGGAGGGAGTCGTCTTCGTGAAAGACAAAGTGGATATGAAGAAATACGGGTGGAGAGGTGCGGGCGACGATGTGAGGCAGGAAAGTTTGTTTTGAAATCAGGAGATTGCTTCACGTTGGTCTCGATACATCCCGCGAAAAACATGCGGAACTACTCGACCAACGCTCGCAATGAGGTTACCGCGTCAACTCCACCACCAGCGTATCCAGAGCCAGGTCGAGCGTGACCTGGCTGGTCTTTACCCCCTCGTCAATCTTCAACAGTCGGCGATAAATCACTTCGAGCGTTTCCATCGAAAAGTGCGCGGCTTGTTGGGCGGTCTTTTCCGCCACAAAGGGATGCACGCCCAGCGCGCGCGCCACGTCGTCCTTGCCGCCGCGCCCGTCCAAAATTTCACGCGCCTGTAATAACAAACGGAATTGCCGCACCACCATCCCCCACAGCGCAAACGGGTCTTCGGTTTCGAGCAGACGGTGTAGAAGGTGCTGAGCGGATTTGCCATTACCGTTCGAGAGCGCATCCACGAAATCGAAGACGGACTGCTGGGAGGTGACGATGCAGACCGCCTCCACATCCTGACTGGTGACCGGGCGCGCCCAATTGACATACGCCAACAACTTCGAGATTTCCATCCCCGCCTGACGCGTGTCCACGCCGACCATGTCTTTGAGCATTTCGGCGGCGCGCGGTTCGATTTGCCCGCCCTGATTTTTCGTCTCGTTGACGATCCAGCCGGTCATGTCTCTCAACTTCGGGAGCATGAAGGCTTTAGTTTGGATTTTCCCGCTGTTCTTTTCCGCCCATTTGACCAGCCAGTGTTTGTCGGCGTCGCGCGGCTCCACCGTTTCATACATCACCAGCCGCGTGGTGTCGGGCGCGTTTTCGATGAATTCGAGGAATTTCTTGCGGGCGGAAGGATTGTTGTATTTGGCGGAGGGGTTTGCCAGAAAAACCAGCCGCCGCTTGGCAAGGAACGGCATGGCGTTGACGGCGTTGTTCAGGTCGTCTTCGCTGGCAGAGCGCGCGTCGAGGCGGGCGGTGTTCATGTCCGCGCTGGTGGGGTCGGGAAAGTCAGACTCGAAGTCTTTGAGTTTGCGCGAGATGGCGAATTCGTCGTTGCCAAAGAGGAAGTGGAGGGGCATGGGGAGGGGAATTGAAGTGTGAAGAAAGAAGAAAGTAGAAAGTGGGAAGTGGAAAGTGGGAAGTGGAGGAATACGAGTTACGTGTGTACGTGTGTACCTGTGTACTTGTGTACTTGTGTATCGCTGTACCTGTGTACCTCTCACCTCGTCACAACACGATGCACGCCTTTGCGGACGAAGACCACATCCACGATCTGCATTCCGCCCGGGTCGGCTTCGGTGGTGATGTATTTCTGAAGCCAGGGACCGAGGGGCTTGCTGAGGAAGTATCCGAACAGGGCAAGCGCCAGGGCGAAGGGGATGAGGAGGAGCCGCCAGCGGGTGGATTTGGCTCCTCGAAGCGGCGCCCAGGCAAAGGTCGCGGGAAGAACCGCCGCGGCGACCAGGTTGGTGCCGCAGCCGGGGTGAATGGCAAGTCCGCTTTCGCCGGCTTTGAGTCGGGCAAGGGCTTCCGCCGCCGCGGATTTCACGTCTTCGGTGCGAAAATCGCCGAGCAGGAAAAAGCCTGTGGGATTGGAATGTCCCGCCATGGTTTGATTGCGGTATTGGCGCGCAAGGATGTGGAGAGTGGCATGTTCGAGCGCGTGGTTGCGCCGCGTTTCGAGGATGAGGGGAAGGTTCAGGAACATGCGGAGATTATACCGCCTCAGTGATTCGCATGTTCCAGTTTGCGGTAGGTTTCCAGCAGGCTGATCAAAATATCGTCGGTGAAGGTGTGAATTTTGGTATACATCTCGGCGGCGCGTTTGACGGGGATGTTTGCCTCGCTATACACCTTGATGATCGACTCGACCAGCGCATCGCGGAAGAACAGGAACGCCTTCGCCGCGTCCACGTAACTGAGGTTGTAGCGGCGCGCGCGCGAGGCATATTCGTAACCGATGGCATACGCCTCCTGAGCGGCTTCATGTCCGTCCGTGGTCATGTAGGTCATCAGCCCCTGGAACAATGAGCGCGCGCTCATGCGATACTGGGAACGCGCATCCTCATCCAGTTTTTGATACCAAGATTCCTCCTGAAGACGTCCCTCCGAAATCTGCATACGGACGTTCTTCACCACTTCATTCATCATCCCTTCGGGTTCGAGCGCTTCATTCCTGGACTTTGAATTGGAATCCGCCCAAAGGAGGATTTCACTGCGCTTGTAGCGGCGGTGTCCGCCCTGTGTTTTGTGGACAGGGATCGCGCCCTTGTCGGACCAAAGCCGCACCGTACTGGGATGCACGCCAAGCAGTTTTGCCGCGTCGCTGAGGGTAAGCCATTCGTCGGTCATGTGTGTCCATCCTGCGCGGTTTCGGACGTTAGAGAACGTCCGCTACGCAATAACTCAATCTGCCACCACGGCGACCCTGTCGGTAAAGGAGGGTTCGTGGGCTTGTTTCTGGAAGGCGGCAACGTCAATGCGGTAGAGCATGATTGCCGCCGCGAACAACATCAATGCCTCGATGCCGAAGACGACCAAGTATCCGTGCAAAGCGTCGCCGGTGAACGCCGTCGCCACGTCTGCCACCACGCCCGCCATGAGCAGACCGACGAGGCGCGAGAGTCCGTTCGAGAAGCCCCACGCGCCGATGTAGAGTCCGGTCTTCTCCGGCACGGTCAGGTCGAACATGAGCGAGAGGTTGGCAATGGTGGAGATGCCGGTGCCAAATCCCAGCAGGGTGATGCCAATGTAGAAAGCGGTTGTGCTGGCGGTCAGTCCGCTAAGGACGATGGTGAGGAAGCCGATCAGCGCGCCGAGGTTGCCCGATTGGGCGACGTATTTCTTTTTGACGCGCCCGTCGAGGATGCCCGCCACGATGAAGGCAATCAGGGTAAAGGTGTTGGTGATGGAGACGATGCGCGAGGTTTGTTCGAGAGTCATGCCGAAGGCTTGGGCGGCGAAGGGTTCGAGCAAAACGTCCTGCCCAAGGATGGCGGCAAGGAGCAGGAGCAGGTAGAGGAAGAAAATCTTCGCCACGCGGTTTTCGGTGATGGCGGCGGTCATTTCGCGGATGGTGTAAGTGTCCGATTTGGGAGCCCCCCTTTGTCCCCCCATCATGCCTTCGGCTTGAGGAGAGGAGGAAAGGCTGAAGCGTGGCTCCAGTTTGAAGAGACCGAGCAGTCCCAAGGTCAGGGCAGAGGCGGCGACGATGAGGAAGGCGCGTTCGAGGGTGGCAGGGTCAAAGGTCGGGACGAGGCGGCTGAGGCTGATGCCGGTCGCAATCAAGCCGATGACCATGAGCGTGAACATGGTCGCGATGGTTTTGCCGCGTCCCTTTTCGCCGGAGAGTTCGGATGCGAGGGAGAGATAAGAGACGGCGGAGAGGTTGTAGCCCATGCCCCATGCGCCAAAGGCAAGCACGCCCGCGAGGATGCCGAGCGTGAAGTTTTGGCTGATGAGCAGGGCAACCTGCGGCGAGACGGCAACGCCAATCACGCACAGCAGAAGCCCGGCGAGGATGTAGGGCGTGCGGCGGTACCCAAGGATGGGATGACGGTCGGAGAAGGAGCCGATGGCAACCTGGATGGGCGAAAGCAGATAGGGGAAGATGGCGAGCAGGGTGAAGAGGGTCTTGGAGATGCCGAGGTCGAAGATCATGACGCGGTTGAGGGTGCTGTTGATGGGAACGAGCGTCATGGCGACGGCGGTGTGGATGAGGGCAAGTTGGAGGCGTTTGAGGAGCATAGGAGGTTGGTAATTGGTAATTGGTAATTGGTAATTGAGGGAGCGAGGGTTAAACAGGGCAAGGGCGGAATGTGCGCCCTCGCCTCGTTTTTGACAATTTTAGGCAGATTTTTCGGCAAGACAATGTAGATTTACACAGAATTTTACTAGGGATTGGTGAGTGTCTTTCCCCCTCTTTTGGTTTCGGATTCTCTACCGTACAAACTTTGAGCAAAATTCATTTTCAACGCGGATGTCGCGGATTTCGCTGATTTTTTTCAAAAAAAATCCGCGCCATCTGTCTAATCAGCGCAATTCGCGTTGAGGTTTTCACCGTTGTACGGTAGCAAAGTTTCGGATAGGATGGAAACTTACACCAACCACTAAGACGCCGGGGCAGGGATTTTTCCTTTGCGCCCCGGCATCTCAGCAGTTCAAACGTTTTTACAACTCACTTTGCAGAGAACGTCCCGAAAGCATCGCTGGGGGTGAAATTCTCTGAAAGGAGTTTGTCGAGCGGCACAGGACAAACCTTCGAGACGTGTAACATCAGGTTCTGAAATCGTCAGGGAGGAGAGACGATTTGAAACACAAGCGTTTTTTTGATGCGCCGTCTGGGTTTGATTAGACGTTTAGTTGTACTGTTTTTGCCGTTCTGTGGCTGGACCACTGAAGCCCAATGCCGATGGCGGCAAAGTATGCAAGGTATGCGATGACTTCGGTCAGATCGGGGGATGGGTTGTAGCCGAACAGTGCGCTCATCAATTGACCCATTACGGATTCCTTGCTGAGAAGGAAACTGACATCCCAGACGTTTTCCACGATGGCTGGCAGCCAGCCGACTTCGATAAATTCATGGACGCCGTGAGCGAACAACCCCGCCGCAAAGAAAATCAGCAAGACGCTGGTTACCTGGAAGAAACGGCGCAGGTCAAGACGGATCGTGCTTGCAAAAATGGACCATCCCAGCAAAATAGCCGTGACCAGCCCGAGAGCAGCGCCGAGGAGAGTTTGAAAGGAACCGGCGACGAATGTCGCTGCGGTAAGGAAGAGAGCCAGTTCGATGCCTTCGCGCAGGACAGCGATAAAAGCAACGAGGAAGATGGCGCGCCTGCCAAAGTGCGAGGCGCGATGGATATCGGCTTCGAGGGTGGTTTTCAAGGTGCGTGAATGTTCGCTCATCCAAAAGATCATCCAAGTCAGCAGGGCGGCGGCAATCAACATGGTGAAGCCCTCAAAAATGGCTTCTGCCGTTCCTTCCAATTCGAGACCCAGCAACGTCAACAGAACAGCGCTTAGAATGCTGAGGGCAACCGCGCTCAATGTCCCAAACCAAACGGCAGGTATCAGGGCAGGACGTTTGATAAGGCGCACAGCGCCCAATAAAATGCCAATGATCAAGGCGGCTTCAATTCCCTCACGAAGGGAAAGCAGGTAACTTGACAGCATGTAATCCTCCAAAGGTGATTTTTTCAACGGCGATGTTATAGTCAGAATGAGTTCAATTATCTAGATACAACTAGTAAAATTTATTTACACTTGCTTGCAATCAGTTTTCAACGGGATTGATAAATGTAACCCGTTCTGATACCTTTGCATATTGGTTCGGGGGGAGGAAAACGCCAACGAACGCAGATGAACACGAATTTTTTATTCCCGCGTCTTCTGCAAAAATCCGCATCCCCTTTTTGAAAGTGTAAGAAAGTGTGGCTCTCCCGTTGCTGGCGGGATTATGCCTCGTGAGTAAGGTTTTATGCCACGGATTTTTACGAATTTTTAGATAATCCGTGTGAATTCGTGAAATCCGTGGCTAAAGGTTTTGGGCTTTCCCGTTAAAAACGGTAGAACCCAAAAGATTTAACCACGGGGCGCACAAAGATCACGGAGAAAATCTCTTTGAAAAATCTCCGTGGACTCCGTGTTCTCTGTGGTGAAATTTCTTTAGCCCAGCCTTTTAGACACTCCCCAAAAGACCGACTACTTGGCAAGTTCGGGATATGAAAACACTGTCAGCGGATGTTCGGCGATCACCCGCGCCCGCACGCGCGTACCAACGGGAAATATCTTCGTGTGGTCGGTGAAGGCATGCAGGATTTGTCCCGAATTGAGTCGCAGACGATACAAATTGAACGCGCCGCGAAAGAAACGCCCCACAATCAGGCTGTTGCCGCTTCCGTCAATCTCGAAGTCAATGTCGTCGGCGCGGACGGCAATCTCGACGGGCGTCGAAACGGGCAGGTCAACAATTTGGTTCAGCAGACCAATTTCGGTCTGGATTCCGCCCGCCGCCACCCTGCCCCGTAAAAAGTCGCTGTCGCCTATGAACTCCGCCACAAAGCGCGTATTCGATTCGTGGAAGATTTCCTCGGGCGTGCCGATCTGTTCCAGTTCGCCCTTGTTCAACACAGCAAGACGGTCGCCCATGAACAACGCCTCATCCTGATCATGCGTGACGAAGATTACCGTTGCCCGCATGGACTTGAGGATGTTGCGTACATGCTCGCGGACTTCCGCCCGTAAATCGGCGTCGAGACTGCTGAACGGTTCATCCATCAACAGGAGGACAGGACGCGGCGCCAACGCTCGCGCCAACGCCACGCGCTGACGCTCCCCTCCCGACAATTCGTGCGGATATCGCTTCGACAGCGACAACAACCCGACAAGATGAAGCATCTCGCCGACGGCGGTTTTAATTTCATCGGGCTTCTTTCCTCGCAAGCCGAAAGCAACGTTTTCATAGACAGTCAGATGCGGGAACAAAGCATGGTCCTGGAACACCATTCCCACGCCGCGCTGTTCGGGCGGGACAAAAACCGACTCGGAAGCAACCACGCGGTCGTTCAGGCGGATGAGACCCGCGTCTGGGCGTTCGAGCCCGGCGATGAGGCGCAGAGTGGTCGTCTTGCCGCATCCGCTCGGACCGACGAGGGCGAGGATTTCGTCCGCACCCAGTTCGAACGAAACATCGTTCACAGCGGAACGCTCGGAACCATGAAATTTCTTGACGAGATGACGTACTTCCAAAGTTGTCATTTGAAAATTTGCTCCCTGCGCAGGAGAAAAGATAACGGCAATGCCGAAACCAGCACCAACAGCAGCGCGGCAGGCGCGGCTTGATAGTAAAACCCCTCCCCTGCCCACACCCACACACGGACGGCAAGTGTATCAAAACCTGCGGGTCGAAGCAACAGGGTGGCGGGCAGTTCTTTGAGCGAAGTGAGGAAGACCAGCGACCCTCCCGCCAGCAGACCGGGCAGAATCAACGGCAGGGTGACCTGAATCAGCGTCTGCAATGACGTGCGTCCCAGCGTGCGCGACGCCTCCTCCAGCGACGGGGAGAGTTGCTTCAGCGCCGATTCGCTCGCCCTCACCGCCTGGGGCATGTGCCGTAAGACGTAGGCAATCACCACCACAAACGGCGTCGCATATAGGAATGGCAGGAAACGATTCACCAGCAGCACCAGGCTGAGCGCAATGACCACGCCAGGGATGGCATATCCCACCTGACAAAAACGGGAGATGAATCTCGAAAAACGATGCGGATACCGCACCGCCAGCAGCGCCACTGGCAATGACAACGTGACCGCGATCACCGCCGCCGCGCTCGAACTCCACAGGCTGTTCCAGATGTAACTGCCAAATCCTTGTGTGCCTATACGAAACAAAGTCGCCATGGTCTGCGGGTCGAGGAATGCCTGAATGCTCCAAATTAACAGCACTGTGAACGGCACAAGCAAACTTGCCGAGACCACGCCCCCCACAAGCAAAAACGCAGGAAGACGCCACTTGCCCAAAGTCACGAGCGGCGCGGGTCGCCAGGCGCTTTCCATTTGCGTGAAGCGCGCCTGTCCCTGCAAACGGAGTTCGCCCCACAGGATGAGAATGGCTATAGCGACAAGAATGCCGCTCAAGACAGAAGCCGCCGAACGGTCATAGCGACCCGAAAGTTGGATGAAGATCGCCGAGGAAAAGGTCTCATAGCGGAGCAAAGCCACGGTCCCGTATTCGGCGAGGATGTCGAGGGCAACGAGCAAAGCGCCGGCGGTCAATCCGGGTCGCAGGGCCGGCAGCGTGACGTGGAAGAGAGTCTGTATGGGCGTGCGCCCAAAGACACGCGCGGCTTCCTCGAGCGAGGCGTGTAACGTCCGAAACGCCGCACCGCTCAACAGATACACATACGGATACATGAACAGCGTGAGGATAAACGCCGCACCCCCAAACCCCAGCGGACTGGGCGTCGGCACGGGCTGACCGAAGAGACTTTCGAGAAATTGCGGAATGATCCCTCCACGCGGACGGAGCAATGCCAGATGCACAATCCCGCCAATGTACGCCGGGACAGCGAGCGGCAATGCAAGCATCCAGCGGAAGATTTTTTTGCCGGGCAGGTCGGTGCGCTCGGTCAGCCACGCCATGCTCACGCCGAGCAGGAGCGCGCCGCCCGTCACCGCAGCGACGAGCAGGAGTGTGTTGCTCAGCAATTTCCATAGGCGCGTTTGTAAAAGCCTCTGCCAGGCTTCGGGTTCCGCTCCCAGCGCGCGAATGAAAATGTAAAACAATGGCACAGCAACGAACAAAGCCACCAGCCCCGCGGCAATTGCCAATCGAGGGCTGATGGGATAAGAGCGAACATTACGAATAGAGAAAATCGTTGCGCGTGTCGTTTCCAAAGTCCTAACCTGATCGAATTTCAAACAAAGTTTTCAGCCGCGGAATACCGCTCATTTTTTTCTCACCACAGAGACACAGAGATTTATTTCTCTGTGTCTCCGCGTCTCTGTGGTTTGTTCTTGATTTTTAGCGTAACCGTGTAATCCGCAACAAAAACATGAGCCAAATTGTAGCAGAGTTGCTCTGTTGCAAAGATTTTTCCGGGGCGTATTCGGCGGTCTCTACCGCGGCTTTTGCGCTACACATGCCTTGGCGGGCAAGCGCCAGGGGAGAGCGCAAAATATGCAATTTTTTGATTAGCGAAGATTGGCAGACAGCCTTACGGCAGCCCAACCCGTTCCATCAAATCGAACGTCGCATCGAAATCGAGGGAGGCTTTCACCACGTCCACATCTGCCAGGCGCAAACCATCCAGCGGCTGGACGCCCTCACGCAGCGGCACGCCGGGCAAAAGCGGGTACTCATAATTCTGCTCGGCGAACAACTTCTGCCCCTCCGCCGAGACGAGAAAATCGAGGAACGCCTGCGCCGCGGGCAGGTTCTTCCCGCCTTTCACAATCGCCGCCGCCGTCGCATTCGTAATCAAACCGATCTGCCCTTCGCCCTGATCGGGGAAGATGACGCCAACGTTACTTCCCTCCGCCAGTTGCAGATAGTAGTAATAATGATTGACCAGCCCCAGTTTGAACTCGCCCGCGCCGACCGCCTTGCGCACATCCGTGTGACCGCCGAAGAACGTCACCTCATTGGCGATCAAACCATAAAGCCATTCCTGGGTCGCCTCCTCGCCAAGCAGCTGCCGCATCGCCGCAATCTGCGCCTGCATCGAACCGTTGGTCGAGCCAGCCGCCGCAACCTGCCCCTTCCACTTCGGGTCGGTCAGGTCGAAAATGGAGGTCGGCAGTTCGTCATCCGAGACCAAATCCTTGTTGTACATAATGACGCGGGCGCGGCGGGTCAAACCGATCCACGTGTTGTCCGCGCCGCGAAATTCCGAGGGCAACTGGTCAGCCCCCAGCGGAGAATACGACGCGAAAATTCCCTCCCGCGCCAATGCCTGGATCGTGAACAACTCCGTGGTGACGAACACGTCCGCCTGCGGGTTGGACTTCTCCTCGATGAGCGCGTTTGCCAGTTCGCTGTTGCTCCCCGCCTTGAGCAACACCTCCACATTCGGATACTTCGCCTTGAACGCCTCGATGACGGGCTGGATGAGCGGCTCGGACCGTCCCGTGTAAATCACCAGACTGCCTGAGACCTCCGCCCCGGCAGGCGCTTCGGGAATGACGCCCGAGGCTGGTTCGGTTGCATTTGCCGTATCCTCGCTGACGGCTGGCGCGCTCCCGCACGCGCTGACCAGCAGCATCAACGCGAGGGAAACGATGAAGAGTTTCGACTTGCTGAACATTAAGCATGTCTCCTTGAAGAGTGTATGTTTTCGCAAACTACAGATAAAACCTGTCGGTTTTATCTGCAATTTGTGACGTATAGTATAATTTCCGCCAGCCGAATAATCTAGATATTTGTTATAAAATTCCTTTATATCTTATTGCAACGAGTTTTCAACCTGATTGATAAATTCCGATCCCCATGTGTAGATTGCGCTCGCTGGTGCAATCGGCATTGAGAACGCCGGCGACGCAAATCATTTGGAGTTTCATGTCTGTCAGCCCTGCCATGCGGCGTTACGCCGCCGAAATCTACCGCCTGCAGCATGACCACCAGCAGGTATCGCTTTCATTGTTGGGGTCGCACGTCGAAGCCTCGGCGCAGGCGATCTCGACCATGGTCAAACGCTTGCACAAAGGGGGGTACCTCGTCCACGAACCGTACCGCGGCGTGCGCCTCACCCCTGAGGGCGAAAAGATCGCCATGCCCTCCCTGCGCCGCCACCGCCTGACGGAGGTGTTCCTCGTCAGGGTCATGAACTACGATTGGGCAACCGCCCACGAACTCGCCGATACGTTCGAAAAGGGCGTCAACGACGAAATCGAAGACCGCATGTTCGATCTGGCGGGACATCCCACGCGCTGTCCGCACGGAGAGCCGATTCCATCCAAAGAGGGGATCATGCCCGAGGTCCGCGATGAGCCGCTGTTGGAGGTGCCGTCTGGCTCCGATTGCATCGTCAGCCGCGTCCGCACGCACGACTTCGACAAACTGCGCTACATCGGCGAACTGGGTCTGGTGCCGGGGACGCCGTTCCACCTGTTGAGCTGCGCGCCGTTCAAGGGACCGCTGCGCCTGCAAATGAAGCCCCAGGATCACGTCATCGGCTACGAACTCGCCGCCTCGCTCTGGGTGGAGGTGGTGCGGCGCGGCGAGGGAAATAAACTCCCGCCGTTGAAGACGCCGGCACGAAGGAAGTAAAGAAAAACGTCCCGAAGGAACAAGCCCTTCGGGACGTTGCAGGTATCGGGGCGGAATGAAGCGGCGTACATCCTTCTTGTGAAAATTGTGACAAAAATCATTATCCCAAATTGGGGGACGGTGAAATAATAAGGTCAGCCATAAGATTTTTGAAAGGGTTGCCTTATGTCCATGCCGCAGTTGAGCGAAAGCACGGAAATGTATCTGAAGGCGCTGGTCGAACTGGGTGACCGCGATGTGGCGATTGCGCGCCTCGCCGAACGCCTGGGCGTGACGCACGTTTCGGCAAACGAGATGATGCGGCGGCTGGGCGAGCAGGGACTGGTGAAGCACACGCCGTATAAGGGCGTGACGCTGACGAAGAAGGGACGCGAGGCGGCGGCGAACGTCCTGCGGCGGCAACGGCTGTGGGAGGTGTTCCTGTATCAGCATTTGAAGATCGAGTGGGCGAAGATTTACGAACTTGCCTGCTCGCTCGAACACGCCACCGCCCCCGAAGTGACCGAGGCGCTGGCGGCTTTTTTGGGAAACCCGACGGTCTGCCCGCGCGGCAATCCCATCCCCGACGCAAACGGAGCGTTTACCCCGCTGAACGGACGGTCGTTGCGCGAAGTGGCGCCCGGCGAGACGGTGACGGTGCGGGCGGTCAATGCCACATCAACTCAAGTACTCAAGTATTTGCAGGAGAAGGGCATTCTGCCAGGGCAGACGGTTACAGTCATCGAAGCCGCGCCGCTGGACGGTCCACTCACCCTGCTGGTGAACGGAAAGGAAGCGGCGCTGGGACTTTCGATGGCGGAGTTTGTGATTGTGGAATAAACATACCTCCGCTAATCCACGCCAATCCTCACGAATCGCTCGTGGGTTAGCGCCGACTGATGACGAGTAGCAAAAAAACCCGGAGAAACAGAACGAAATGTCCAAACCCATTCAACTTCATCTTCTCCGCCCCGGACAAAGGGCGGTCATTACCAAAGTCAACGGCAATGGCGCACTGAGACGACGTTTCGTGGAGATGGGCATCGTCAAAGGCGAGACGATTCTCATCGAACGCCATGCCCCGCTCGGCGATCCCATCGAATATTTCATCAAGGGCTATCATCTTGCACTGCGCAAGGAGGAAGCCGCCAACATCGAAGTGACCCTGCACGGAGAATCGCATGGCTGACCTCACCATCGCGCTGGCAGGCAATCCCAACGCGGGCAAGACCACCATCTTCAACGCCCTGACGGGGCTGCGCCAGCACACCGGCAACTGGCCCGGCAAAACCGTCGAGAAGAAGGAGGGCGAAATCGAACATGCCGGCAAGACCATCCGCATCGTGGATCTGCCCGGCACGTACAGTCTCACCGCCTATTCACCCGAGGAAATCATCGCCCGCGATTTCATCATCGAGGAGCGCCCGGATGTGGTCATCAACGTGGTGGATGCGACCAATCTCGAGCGCAACCTGTACCTCACCGTCCAACTGCTCGAATTGGAGGTTCCCGTCATCCTCGCCCTCAACATGACCGACGAACTGCAAAAGGACGGCGCGAAAATAGACGTGGAGCAACTCTCGCAACTGCTGGGGAACATTCCCATTGTGCAAACGGCGGCAAACAAAGGCAGGGGGATTTCCGAACTTATCAATAAAGCGATACGCGCTGCAGGAAAGAAATCCAGCCACAGAGCCACAAAGACACAGAGTCTTTCTTAAGATTCTTTCTCCGTGTCTCTGTGACTCCGTGGCAAACATGACTAACATGACCATTACAACCTCTCCCCTCTTCCAACTCGATTACGGCGGCAAGATCGAACGCGAAATCGCCAAACTCATCGCCGCCTTCGATGAACTGGGTTTCGACACCGCCCGCTACCCCAAACGCTGGCTGGCGCTCAAACTGCTCGAAGCCGATGAAGACATCCTCCAGCGCGTGAGCGAGATGCCCAACGGCGACCGGGTCATCGCACGGGCGCGGCAGGGCGCCAATCATCTGAAAGACATGCTCGGCGACGACGTGGACCTGCTCACCGCCGACCGCCGCTACGGGTACATCAACGGCGTCGTGCGTCAGTCGTTCCACCGCCCGCTCATGGACCGCATCGCCCTGACCGACCGCATTGACGACATCGTCACGCACAAGTGGCTCGGTCTGCCTGTGTTCTTTGCGGTCATGTACGTTGTCTTTCGGCTGGTGATTGACGTGTCTTCCCCCTTTCTGGATTGGACGGACGCGGTCATCAACGGACCGATTGCCCGCCTTTTCCGCTTCATTCTTGACCTCGTAACTGCTCCTGCATGGATACATTCTCTCGTCATTGACGGAATTGTCGCAGGAGTCGGAGGCGTGCTGGTCTTCGTGCCGGGGCTGTTGATCCTCTACTTTTTCCTCGCCCTGCTCGAAGACTCGGGTTACATGTCGCGCGCTGCCTTTGTGATGGACCGTTTCATGCGCGTGGTGGGTTTGCACGGCAAATCGTTCATCCCCATGATTTTGGGATTTGGCTGCGCCGTCCCAGCCATCTATGCCACCCGCACCATCCCCAGCCGCCGCGACCGCGTGCTGACGGCTCTGCTCGTGCCGCTCATGTCCTGCTCGGCGCGATTACCAGTCTATGTGGTCTTCGGTCTCGCCTTCTTCGGCGCACGCGCAGGGACGGTCATCTGGGCGATGTATGCGCTGGGTATCGTCGTCGCCATGCTGGCAGGGATGGTCTTCACCCGAACCATCCTCAAGCCGGATGTCACCTCCGCGTTTGTGCTGGAACTGCCTCCCTACCGCCAGCCCGCGTTGAAGAGTGTGCTCATCCACATGTGGGAGAACACGCGCGAGTTCGTCCGCAAGGCAGGGACAACGATTTTGCTGGCTTCCATTGTAATGTGGACACTGCTCAGCCTGCCCTGGGGCGTGAGCAACCCGCGCGACTCCTATTTCGGCAGGGTCAGCGGCGCGCTTTCGCCGCTCTTTGCCCCGCTCGGTTTCGGCAACTGGGAGACGGGCGGTGCGCTGGTCTCCGGCTTTATGGCAAAGGAAATCGTCGTCAGCACGTTGAGTCAGGTGTATGTGGGAGGGGAGGAAAAGCCCATTGAGGAGCCAACAACTTTCGGCAAAGAACTGACCGTCATCGGTCGGGGATTCGTGGAGGCGGCGGTCGGGTCGGGAAAAATCCTGTTGAGCATCCTGCCCGGCGTGAATCTGGTGGATGAGGAAGCCGCAGGCGAGGACACCGCCCTGAGCCTTGCCCTGCGTGAACACTTCACGCCGTTGAGCGCGGTGGCTCTGCTGGTTTTCGTCCTGCTCTATGTACCGTGCGTTGCCACGCTGGGAGCCATCAAACACGAGTTCGGAAGGTCGTGGGCGGCGACTTCTGCCGTCTATCAGACCGTCGTTGCGTGGCTTGCCGCCTTCCTCGTCTATCAGGGCGGACGCCTGCTTGGGCTGGGATGAGGCGTCCATGCTGAATCAAATTGTGGCGTTGTTGGAAGCGAAGGAGAACGGGTTGAGTCTCTCCGAGATCAGCCGCGCGGTGAACGCCCAGCCATCAGCGGTGTTGTCCATGATCGAGTTGCTGGTCAAAAAGGGGAAACTGCTGGAGATCGGTCCCGATGGTCAATGCTGTACCACTTGCAGCGTTCGGGCGGAGTGCAATCTGTTGAAAGCGAGGGGGAGGAGGTATGTGGCGGCGGCTCTGATGTCAAAGAATTAATCATCAGCCACGGATGACACGAATTTTCACGGATAAAAAGCGGTAAACTCCGTGGCTGAAAATTTCCGAAGTTCTACTTCCCCTTGATCATCCCCCTCGCCACCTGCATCAACTCATGCGCAGACCTGAGAGTCCCCTCCCCCACCTCGCCGAGCATCTGTGAGAGTTCGAGCAGGCGCGCCTCCCCGTCCAGCCGTTCGACACGGGTGATGGTGCGGCTGCCCTGCACCAGTTTCTGAACATGGTAATGCTCGTCGCCGAAGACCGCCAGTTGCGGGAGGTGCGTCACGCAGAAGACCTGATGCAGGCGCGAGAGATTCCATAACTTTTGTCCGACCGTCATGCCCACGCGCCCGCCGATGCCCTGGTCAATTTCATCGAAGATAAGCGATGGCACCTCGTCAGCGCGGGCGAGGACGTTTTTCAGTCCCAGCATCAGGCGCGAGGTCTCGCCGCCCGAGGCGATTTTGACCAGCGGCTTGAGTCCCTCGCCGGGGTTGGGAGCGATGAGGAATTCCACTTTGTCGAATCCGTTTTGGTCGAAAGCGACGCGGTCGCCGTTCCCCAGGGGGATGCCGTTCGGGTCGGGCTTGGTTTGAAAATCCACGCGGAATTGGGCGGCAGACATCCGCAAATCGTCGAGTTCGGCTTCGATGCCTTTGCTCATCGCCTCCGCCGCCGACTTGCGTTTTTCGCTCAACAGACTTGCCTGCTTTGCCAGCGCATCGAGCAGTTTCGCCTCCTGCAATTCCAGTTCTTCGATGCGTTCCGCCGCGCCTGTGATGGTTTCCAGTTGTCTGCGGGCGTCCTGTCCGTAGGCAATGACCGCCGGGATGCTCCCGCCATACTTGCGTTTGAGGGAATGGATGAGGTCGAGGCGCTCCTCCACATCCTCCAGCCGCTTGGGGTTGAACTCGATTTCATCGAGATAATTCCGCAGACTATGGACAATCTCAGAGATGGTATCGAGCAGGACTTCCGCCTGATTTGCCAGTTCGTTTTGGGCTGGGTCGAGTTTTGCCAGCGCGCCCAGCGCCTGCGCCGCCTGCCCGATCAGGTCGCTGGCGGCGGGCATTTCGGGCGAACCCTCGTCGAGGATGGCGAGCGCCTCCTGCGCGTTCTGCGCCAGCGACTCGGCGTTGGCGAGACGGTCGCGTTCCTTGCGCAGTTCTTCGTCTTCGCCCGCTTTCAGACGCGCCGCTTCGATTTCCTCCGCTTGATAAGTCAGCATCTCGATGCGGCGGTCGGCGTCTGCCTGGGCTTTGCGGAGTTCGTTCAACTCGCGGCGCAGATTCAACAAAGCGTGGTAGGTCTGGCGGTAGTCGCTGAGGGGACGCGCAATGTCGGCGTAGCGGTCGAGCAAGCCCAGGTGCGCGCGCGAATCGAGAAGCGAGAGATGTTCCGCCTGTCCGTGAATATCCACCACGAGCGCGCCGATTTCCTTCAGGAGCGAGACTCCCACTGTCCGCCCGTTGACGCGCGCCACACTGCGTCCCTCTCTGCGGATTTCGCGGGAGAGGGTGACGTAATCGGGATCGTCCATCAATTCTTCGCGCTTCAAAACCTCATGCACCGCTTCTCTTTCTGGACCTTTGAGCTGGAACACGCCCTCGACCAGCGCCGCGTCTGACTCCGTGCGGACGTAGGTCGTATCCGCCTTGCCGCCGATGAGCATGACCACGGCGTCGAGGATGATGGACTTGCCCGCGCCCGTCTCGCCGGTAAGGATGATGAGACCGGGACCGAAGCGCAGGTCGAGTTTGTCTATGATGGCAAAGTTTTGGATGTGAAGTTCGGTAAGCATGAATCAGGTCTCATCGGAACAATTGGATGCCCGACAGGCGTGTGTACACAACAGGAACGGCGATGAAAAGATAGATGGCTTGAAAGATGACACCAAACAGGTCGAAGAAAACCAGTTGAGAGAGCAGGGTCGGCAATGCGCCCAGCACCACGCCCGCCGCGACGGTGAGGAACAAGGCGCGCGCCCGCCGCCTGCGAACGACAAACCGCACCGCTTCGGCAATGAAGACACCGGCTGTCGGCGCGCCGGCGGAGATGATGAACCAGCCAAAAATGCCGAAGCCCCCGATGAGGGTCACGAGAAAAGAGGCAATACCCGAAAGCACCGCCGCCACGACAAAACCAATAACGTAGTCATACCATTCAGCGGTGTTGAAGATCTTCTGCTGTCCCTTCACACATTCCTTACAGCGGTAGCCCGTCGGCGTGCGGATCGCGCACGAGACACAGATGGGACGTTCGCAGGTGGCGCAGCGCAGGGTGGTCTCACGGGTTGGGTGAACGTAGCAGTAGAGTGTTTCGGTGGTTACTTCGGTCATCGTGGTCGTCCTGTTTTTTTGCCGCGGCGGGTTACAAAGCGGTACGAAGGTGTTTTTTTTTATTTCCTTTGAGGTTTTCTTATCGTGGCAGCCGCAAAGAGTTTTCGTTCATGTGGGCGGTCAGGTTGCGGTAGAAGTAGCCGGGGTCGCCAAAGCGGACGAATTGGGCGGTGACCTGGGCGGCGCGCACATCCACACGGTCGTCCTCCATCAGGGTGATGGAGGGCTGACCGTCAATGCTCAAGACGGCGTTTTCGCTGTCCACGCGAATGCCGACCATCGAACCTGCGGCAAGTACCACCGCGCGGTCAACGGAAAGATGCGGGGCAATCGGCACGAGCAAAATGTTGCGCAGTTCGGGCGGCAGGATGGGTCCGCCCGCGGCGAGGGCGTAGGCGGTCGAGCCGGTGGCGGTGGCGGCAATCAACCCGTCTGCAACGTAACTGGTTAACTGACGCCCGTCCACAAACGCCGTCAGACGGACGGGGCGCAAAGTCTGCCCGCGCCCAACCACCACCTCGTTCAACGCATCCCACGAACCGACGATTTCGCCAGCCCGAATGTGTTCGGCGTGAATCATCATGCGATTCTCGATCCACGCTTCGCCTGCCAGCAGTTTGTCGAAATATTCGCGCCACTCATGGCGGTCCACCTGAATGAGGAAGCCGATATTACCAAGGTTCACGCCCAGAATCGGAACCCTGCTCGGCGCACAGAGATGTCCCGCCCGCAAGACGCTCCCGTCGCCGCCCGCGATAATCAGCAGGTCGAACTCCCCCGCGCGTACCCGTTTACGCAATTCCTCATCGTAAATCGAGCCGTGCGGCGCATCCAGCCCCCTCTCTTTGAAATACGCCGACATTGCCGCAACCTCCGCAAAGGCTTCGGGCATTTTTGGGTAGGCGGTCACAACGGGATGTTTGGGGATGAAAATGTCGGACATGACGGATGAATTATACCCTTACGCCAACGACTGATCGCACGCATCCCGATACCCGCATCGCTTACAACGGGACGCCTGTTCATGCGACCGAGGGACTTCTTTCCTGCGCTCGTCGCGTTTCATCTCCGCCAGCAGGTCGAGCAGGGAGGCTTCCAAGTCGCGGGTGTAATCCACGGCGAAGTCGCGCCCCTCGTAGTGAATGATCCCATAAGGGGGACGTTTGTGATAGGTCTTTTCCACCAGCAGGCAGTAGGAAGCCAGTTGAAAGATGTGTGAGTCATACGGCGCATCGGGCGCACGCCCCGATTTGACCTCCACAGGAATAATCTGCCCGTTCTTTTCGATGAGGTAATCGGGCTTGCCGGTCAATTCGAGGGGAGCGTAGTAGAGCGGTTTTTCCACTTTGTTCCAGCCGCGAGTATCGGTGTAGATGACGCGCCCACCGGGCAGACCGGCGGCTTTCCGCTGGCGGCTCGATTGCCAGAAGAGAAGGAAGGCGAGGAAGAGCAGGGCGAGGGCAAGGTAGAGCATGAGGCAGTAAGCAGTGAGCAGTAATCAGTGAGCAGTAATCAGTGAACAGTAATCAGTGAACAGTAATCAGTGAACAGTAATCAGTTACGGTTGCAATGAATGGCTAAAGAATCTGTGCCGAGCAGTATGCCACGAGCAGAACGAGGGCAATCATCAGCAGTATCAACCCGATTGTCCGTTTGATGGATGAAGCCAGCACCTGACGTCCATGCTTTCGATGGAGTTCAGTCCCGGCAGCCAGTTCCGCCTGGTTCGCCGGTTCGACGCCCTGTTTTCGATACCACCAGGCGCGGCGGCAATAGAGATAGGTTCCAATATCGGAGGAACGAATGAGGGGCATGACGGGAGTATAGCACAAATTTTCTAAAACCAGTGCGGTGTATAATCGCGCAATATGACCCATTTCAATTTCTATCATCCCATCGAAGTCCGTTACGGGGATTTGGACCCGCAGGGACACGTCAACAACGCCAAACATCTGACCTATTTCGAGCAGGGGCGCATCGCCTACATGATCGCACTGGGACTGTTCACAAAGGACCAGTCCTTCATGGAAATCGGCGTCATCCTTGCAGATGCACACATCGCCTACCATGAACCCATCCATTTCGGGCAGAAAGTGAAAGTGGGCGTCCACGTGGCGAAACTGGGAAACAAGTCCATGACCTGGGAGCAGAACATTGTGGACGCAGAGACCGGCAAGGTGCTGGCAAAGGGCGAGGTTGTCATGGTGACGTATGATTACCGCGCAGGGAAGACCATCCCCATCCCGCCGGAGTGGAGGAAGAAAATTATGGAGTTTGAAGGTTTGAAGGTTGGATGATTGGAAAGTTGAAAGTCGGAAAGATAGAAGGTTAAACTTGCAAACCTTTCAATGGACTTTATCGGTAATTAGAAAAAAACGTCCCGAAGGTTGCTACCAGACGTTCAAATTGCTCAAACCAAACCTTCGGGACGGTGAATGAAGGTTAATTCCGATAAAGTCTAATTTGTAAACTTGTGAACAGAATAAGAGGAGACCCATGTCACTGCCAGCCATCAACCAGGATTATTTCGTTGACTTTCTCGTCAAGCTGCTCAACATTCCCTCCCCCACCGGCTTTGCCGAGCCTGCGATTGCGTTTGTGGAGAAGGAACTTTCACAATACCAGCAATTGGAGCTCTCGCGAACCCGCAAAGGCGCGCTCGTCGCAAAGTGGAAAGTGGAAAGCAATTTACCCCCTGTTGCATTGACCGCTCATGTGGATACGCTCGGCGCGGTGGTCAAGGAAATCAAGCCGAACGGGCGATTGAAGTTGAGCCGCATCGGCGGGATTCAATGGAACAGTGTGGAAACGGAGGGGGTATGGGTGTTCACGTCGAAGGGTGAAAAGATTCGCGGTTCGGTGCTGATTGACAAGGCGTCGGGCCACATCTACGGCGGCGAGGGAGGTAGAACGCCGCGCGATGAAGACCACATGGAAGTCCGCCTGGATGCGCGCACCACCAGCGAAAAAGAAACACGCGAGTTGGGAATCAACATCGGCGACTGCGTGGCGTTCGATCCGCGCGTCGAAGTGACGAACGGATTCATCCGCTCGCGGTTTCTCGACGACAAGGCTTGCGTGGCAAATCTCGTCGCGGCGATCAAGTCGTTGGCAGAATCAGGTCAAAGTCCGGCAAGAACCGTGTATTTCCACATCTCCAATTACGAGGAGGTCGGTCACGGCGCGGCGGCGGGCATTCCCTCCGATGTCGCAGAATTGGTCACGGTGGATATGGCAGTGGTGGGGGCGGGGCAAGAGTCCGATGAATTTCACGCGACGTTGTGCATCAAGGACAGCGGCGGCGTGTATCACGAAGGCTTGAATAAAAAGATGCGCTCGCTCGCCGAGAAGTACGGCATCCCGTACAAAACCGATGTGTATCCGTTCTACGGTTCAGATGGCGAGGCGTTCTGGCACGCAGGCGGCGACGTGGCGCTGGCGTTAATTGGTCCCGGCATTGACGCTTCGCACAACTACGAACGCGCGCACATGGATGGGTTGAACGCCACGACGAATTGGATTATGGCATATTTGCTAAGTGATTAATGTGGCCTCGATACGGCGGCGATGGTCGAGTGTGCGAAGCACGTATCGAGACCCGCCGCCTACTCGACCACCAGGTGAAAAATGAAACTCGATGCTGCACTTCCCATTGTCGGTTTGAAAGACGTTCCCGCGATTGCCAAAGCCGCGGAAGAAATCGGATTCGACGCGCTGTGGACACAGGAGACTCAACATGACCCCTTCCTGCCCTGCGCCTTGATTGCCGAACATACATCGCATCTCAATTTCGGGACGGCGATTGCGGTTTCCTTTGCGCGTTCCCCCGCCAACCTAGCCTACACCGCCTGGGACCTTGCCGCCCAATCCGGCGGACGATTCATTCTGGGTCTTGGCACACAGGTCAAGGCACACATCGAGCGCAGGTTCGGTCAGCCGTGGCCCGAGTCGCCGGTCAAGAAACTGCGCGAGCAAATCGAGGTCATCCGCGCCTTTTGGGATTGCTGGCAAAACGGCACGAAATTGAATTATCGCGGCGAGTATTACAAGATTACGCTGATGTCGCCGTTTTTTCAACCTCCACCCCTGCCCCCCTCTCCTAAAGGAGAGGGGCTGGGGGTGAGGTCAATTCCCATCTACATCGCCGGCGTCAATACCGGACTCGCCAGACTGGCAGGCGAGTTGTGCGATGGATTTCATGTCCATCCTTTCCACAGCCCGCGTTATTTGAAAGAGGTGATCCTTCCTGCGCTTGAAGAAGGAGCAGAAAAAGAAAGTAGAAAGAGGAAAGATATCAGCATTTCAGTGACCGCGTTCATCGCCACCACGCCCGAAGAGATGAACTTCGCGCGGGCGCAGGTGGCGTTCTACGCATCCACCCCATCCTACCGCCCGGTCATGGACTTGCACGGCTGGGGCGGCATTGCAGAGACATTGTCCGCACACGCGGCGAAGGGCGAATGGGCGGAAATGCCCATGCTCATCACCGACGAGATGCTGGGCGAGTTTTGTCTGGTGACCGAGGAAGACAAACTGGCGGACGAATTGAAACAGCGCTACGACGGCATTGCCGACCGGCTGACGCTCTACACCCCCTTCGTGCCGGGCGAAAAAGATGAGTGGTGGAAAAATCTGGTTTCCCGATTTCACCATTAACTCACCTTACATAGTTTTCTCGTAGCGCGACATTGATGTCGCCTGAAAACGCGAGATAAATCTCACGCCATCGCGTAAGGCGAGCATCAACTCATGTTGTTGCCTTGTCTTTTCAAAAGGACAAGCCCAATTCTTTAGCCGCAGATTTCACGAATCCGAAAGACTTCCATAAACTGAGCAAGCGGCTTCCGCCCCGCTCATTGACGTGAATTGAGGGAGTGCCCAATGTCGTGGGCTTAGCCACAGAGAGCACAGAGATTTTGAGATTTTTCTCAGAGATCTCTGTGAGCTCTGTGGCAGAAAAATCTTTAGCCCATTCTTTTAGACACTCTCTGAATTGATAACGCCCATGTGCATCCCGCATGGGCGTTATAATTCCCCCTGCCGAAAGGTGATAACTCGCCTTACGCAGTTTTCTCGTAGCGCAACACATTGTCCCCGAACGGGGGCTCGTGTCGCCAAGAAACACGAGATAAATCTCGCGCCACCGTGTAAGGTGACGTGATAAGATATTGCCAGCGCACTTCAGGAGAGTACATTCAATGGATTCCATTGCAAAAAACGTCTATATCGAAGACCGCTTCCCCGGCGTAACGTTGGGCGTCATCGTCCAAACGCGCGGATTGATCCAGATTGACGCGCCCCCCGCCCCCGAAGACGGACGCGCCTGGCGCGCGGCATTGATGGGCATGGGCAACGGTCACGAACGCGTCCTCATCAACCTCGACTCCCACCCTGACCGCACGCTGGGCGTCCGCATGATGGACTGCACGGTCATCGCCCACGAAATGACCGCCCGCGCCTTCCAGAACCGCCCCAACACCTTCAAAGCACAGGGCGACGAGACCGGCGCCAACTGGGAATCCATCCCCGGTCTGGGCAGCGTGCGCTGGGCGCCGCCGGAAATTTCCTTCGTGAGCCGCATGGCGCTGCACTGGAGCGACACGCCGGTTCTCCTCGAGAGTCACCCCGGTCCCACCAGCGGCGCCATCTGGGTCATCCTGCCGGCAGAAAAAATCGTCTTCGTCGGCGACGCCGTCCTCAAGGGACAGCCGCCCTTCCTCGCCCACGCCGACCTGCCTGCTTGGCTCGAAACGCTCGACCACCTGCAAAGCCCCGAATTCAAGGGCTACACCATCGTCAGCGGGCGCGGCGGCGTGGTGAACATGCAAGCCGTCCGCGCACAAGCCGACCTGCTCAAACAGATACAGACCAAGATCGAAAAACTGAGCGAAAAGCGTTCCGTCACTCCCGCACTGACGGACAAACTCGCCGACTCCCTGCTGAAGGAATTCAAGGCTCCTGCCGCAAAGCAAAGACAATACCTGCACCGCCTGCGCTTCGGTCTGCGCAATTACTTTGCGCGTCATTACCCCTCCGCCGCATTCAGCGCCATAGACGAATAATGAACGTACAACCTCTCTTCGAAACCACTCGCGGCGGCATCACCGAATCTATCCACTATGGCTGTATCGCCGTCGTAGATTCCAACGGCAAACTGCTTGCCTCTCTCGGCGACCCCTACCACGTCGCCTTTTTACGCTCCAGCGCCAAACCCTTTCAGGCGCTTCCGTTTGTCGAACGCGGCGGCGTGGAACACTTCCACCTCACCCTGCGCGAGCTCGCCATTGCCTGCGCTTCACATGAAGGAAGCGCCAGGCACCTGCAAACCGTGCGGGAAATGCAAACCAAAATCGGCATTGACGAAAGTCATCTGCAATGCGGCGCGCACCTGCCCGGCGATGTGGATGCCTTCAAAGCGCTCATTCTCCAGGACAAGTCACCCACGCCCCTCTACAATAACTGTTCCGGCAAACATACCGCCATGCTTGCCCACGCCAAAATGCGCGGACTGCCCCTCGACACCTACCTCGACATCCGCCACCCGATTCAACAAGACATCCTCGCTTCGCTCTCGGACCTGTGCCTGATTCCGTCCGAAAACATTCAACTCGGCATTGACGGCTGTTCCGCACCGAACTTTGCCATGCCGCTCTACAACGCCGCCCTGGGCATGGCGCGTCTGTGCGACCCGCACGCCCTGCCTGCCCCCCGCGCCGAAGCCTGCCGCAAAATCACCTCCGCCATGACCTCCCATCCCGAAATGGTCAGCGCCGACGGCGAATTCGATTGCGAGTTGATGCGGGCGGGCGAGGGGCGCATTGTCTGCAAGCGCGGCGCGGAGGGCTATCAGATTATCGGTCTCATGCCCGGCGCACTGGGCAAGGACACGCCCGGCGTGGGCATCGCCTTCAAGGTTTCGGATGGCGACGCCGCGCGGATGAACGACCGATACGAATGGAGCACCCGCGTCCGCCCGGCGGTGACGCTGGAGATTCTGCGTCAGTTGGGCGCCCTGTCCTCGAAGCAGGAACAGGCGCTCGGTCGGTTTGGACCCGTAAAGCCCATCTACAATCACCGCGGCATCCAGACCGGTCTGGCGCGTCCGCTCTTTTCCCTGTAAGTTTCTTTTGAAAGACTGTTGCAACGCCCGCCCGCTCACGATTTGAAGCAAGGGTGTTACAATGGTCAACGCACATTCAGATTGAGAGACATCATGCCAAGTACCGGGGATCGCATCCTGCTCGTCGAAGACGACCCAAAAATCAGCGACCTGATTGCCCGTCAGACTCTCCAATTTGTGGGCTATCAGGTGGATGTCGTCGCCGATGCGTCCTCCGCCATCAAAAAGGCGCTCCACTCTCCCCCCGATTTGATCATTGCCGACCTTAACCTGCCCGGCTTGAGCACCAAAGACCTGCTGGTGGCGCTGGCTTCGCAAGGCGTGGATACGCCCCTGCTGGTGATTGCCAACAAGGGTCAGGAGCAGGACATCATTCAGGCGTTCCGCCTGGGTGCGGCGGATTACATCCTGTGGCCCGCCCGCGATGCCGAAGTGCTCTCGGCAGTAGAGCGCGTGCTTGCCCGCGTGCGCAGTGAGCGCGAAAACCAGCGGCTCGACCGGCAGGTTGCCGAGATGAACGAGCAGTTACAGCGCAAGGTGCGCGAGTTGACTGCCATCATCGGGCTGGGCAAGGCGGTCATTTCCATCACCGACCAGCGCATTTTGTTTCAGAAAATTGTGGATGGCGCGGCGCAAGTCACCGGCGCCGACATTGCCTGGCTCCTCATCCGTGAGCGGGATAGCAAGACGTTCCTTCTTTCCGCCCAGCGTGGTCTGCCGCAGGCATGGGCAAAGTACATGAACATGCCGCTGGACGACGGCATCAGCGCGCTGGTGGCGCTTTCCGGCGAGACGCTGGCAATGGAAGGCGACCCGCTTTCCAAGTTTCGGATTGCCAGTTTGGGAAAATCGGTCTGTGTGGTGCCGATCAAGGTGCAGTTGGAGGTGATCGGCATGTTGGTCGTCGTGCGGAAGGAAGCAAAGCCATTTACTCCTTCCGAACAGACCCTGCTGGAGGCAGTTGCCGATTATGCCTCGATTTCGCTAGTCAATGCCCGGCTGTTCCGCGCATTGAATGAGGCGGTGCAGGCTGCCAGGGAAGCCCAAAAGCGGCAATACCTCACCCTGGAAAATACCCGCAAGGTGGTGATGGAGGAGGTACGCGCGGCAATCCAATCGGTTGATTTGCTTCTGACAGAGATGCCCGGTGTGCTGACCAACGATCAGCGGCAGGCGCTGCAAACTGCACGCGCCGCCCTGCAGAGGTTATCTGCTGCCGCAGAAAAGACCATGCCTGCTGTACCCATGGCACAGAAAACCAAGTAAAATTTTCGCAGACACCCATGCCCAAAAAAGACCTTATCCTGCTGGCGCTCGATGGTTCGCACACCTTGAAGCTGATGGATCGCGCCCTGCAAGCCGTCAATTATGAGACGGCAATTGCGGCGGATACAAAGGCATTGAGCCGCTTGCTGCAGGAAACCACCCCGGCTCTTTTGATGGTGGGCGAAAACTTCGACGGGCATGACGGGCTGGAACTTATTGCCGAACTGCTCGAACGTTTTCCCACCCTGCCTTTCCTCGTCTATACCGAAAAAGCGACGCCGGAGTTTGCCAAGCGGGTCTTCAAACTGGGCATCAACGGTTTCCTTGCCCCACCCCTGCACACCGACGACATCGTGGGCATCGTGGAAGGAGCGCTCAAACATGCCCACCGCGTTGGCGACTGGCTGCGCCGCGAAGTCAAACGGACGACATCCTCCCTCAAAAAACGCGCACAAATTTCGGAGGCGGAGCGCTCCCGCTTGGAAACCGTCATCAACAGTATTCACGACAACGTGATGATTCTGGATGAAGACAACGTAATTCTGTTGGTCAACCCAGCCATGTGCGCTTCCTTCGGCTTGGATGAGCAGGCGGTCATCGGCAAGCCCGTGCTGGATGTCATTCAGCATCCCGATTTGCACGCCCTGATTACCAGCAACCATACTGACGATCCCTTGCAATATCACGAAGTCAATTTTCCCGACGGCAGAGTGGCAAGCGCACAATACACCGCCATCCCCGAAATCGGTTACGTCATCACCATGCAGGACATTACCTACCTAAAGGAAGTGGACCGCGTCCGCAACGAAATGGTGCATACCGTTTCCCACGACCTGCGCTCCCCTTTGACCTCCGTCATTGGTTATACCGAACTGATTGCCCGTGCAGGTCCCCTCAACGAAAACCAGAAAGATTTCCTCAAACGCATTCAGGAAAGCATCCAACACATCACCGCCCTGATCAACGACCTGCTGGACATTGGCAGCATCGAAGCCGGTCTCGACACCCGCCGCGAATGGGTCCAACTGGACGGGCTCCTGCGCTACACCCTCGACATGCTCCAGGGTCAAATCAAAGCCAAGCAAATCAAAGTACAGACCGAGATCGCCTCCTCTCTGCCTCCCCTGCGGGCAAATCCCGTGCGCCTGCGCCAGGTTCTCGATAATGTAGTGGGAAACGCCATCAAGTATTCGAACCGCGAAGGCGAGGTCAAAATTTCCATCCGTCCCGAAGGTGACCAAGTCATCATTCAGGTTTCTGATAACGGTCCCGGCATCCCCATTCAGGACCAGGCGCACATCTTCGACAAGTTCTACCGCGGGCGGAACATCAACGACCAGGAAGGCACAGGTTTGGGACTGGCAATCGTCAAAAGCATCGTGGACGCACACCAGGGGCGCATCTGGGTCGAATCGAATGTGGGACAGGGAAGCACTTTCTTCATCGTCCTGCCGGTCAACAGCCCCACTATTCCCGTTGGAAGAAAGTAAAAGTATTGGCGCACAGCGGATGTTTCAAGCATCTGCACGCCCATCACGAAACACAGCCTTCCTTTTCAAAAGCAATGCCGCCGCCGGGTGATTTGCCCGGCGGCGGCTTTCGCCAAAGGAGGAGACAATGAGGAGCATTTGGAGGTGTCTTTGTGTTGTCTCCATTCCGATAATACCCCACCTGTTATTGATTTTGCCATGCAAAAAATAACCAATCGCCGGTGACATTAGGCAGGATTCCCACCTCGAGACGGCGCTTATCACACGGATGAAAGAAAACGCTCGATGATTCGAATCGCCTCCTCGGGCGTGCGGTACGATTTCACGGTCAGGGAGGAGGCGGGGTTTCCGCTGATCATCTTCGAGAGCCGGCGGTCCTCCCGATGAATCGCGAGTACGGGCTTTCCCATCCCAAGAGCGAATCCAATTTCATACCCCACCCCATGCGATGGGACGCTGACCTCGGCAATCAGCACATCGCAGGCGCGGATCCACGCCGTATCGCGCGCATACACCTCCTGCGGACTCAACGCCGCCTCCAGCGCCCCGACGCTTGACTCAGCCAAATGAGCGGTCGGCACCTCATGCCCTGCCTCTTCCAACGCATGGACAATCGTCTGGTAAACCGGCTCGAACTCGCGCCCGCCGGTGATGGAACAGGCAAAATAAATGTTCATTTTTGGGGCAGTCTCGAAAGCAATGAATCGCGCCGGCGTCCCGTATCGGGTTTTTGCGGCGTGCCGTCCCCCGTGCGAAAACTGTCAATTTCCGTGCTCAGCCCCATCCAGTCCTTCACGAGAAGCACCAGATGAGGGGTTTTGTCTTTGAAGAAAAACCGCGAAAGAAACATGCGCAGCACCCAGGGCGGCAATGGATGCGACTTCAACTCGAGGACAAGAGCGGTTTGCGCGGCAAGCGGCTCGAAGATGTCTCGCATCCAGCCCGACATGCCCCGAGGCGGAAAGAGTTGACGCATTTCGGCGGTGGTTGTTTTGAGCAGCCGCTTGTAAGAAATGTTGAAGCGCAAGAACGGCGTGACCACCTTGAGATGACCGCGAAACGGTTGAACGTAGGCAATTTGACGGATGACCAGAAAGAAGATACCTGTCAGGATTGCCAGAACGCCAATGCCGCCAAGGAATTGCCAGCGCCCCAGAATCCTTCCCACAGGGTCGGCATATTCCCCCACTGCGAGCAAAAGCATCACCAGCCCAATGGCAAACATCGGCGTCCACCAGCGGTTGAGCAGGTGGCGATACACGATGAGCGGATATTTGCGGCCGCCGCGCGCCATGCTCTTTTTTACTCTGTGTCGTTCACGTGGAAGGTCACCCCGCTTCTTTCCTCGACCTTGACCTGGTCACCCCTCAAACGGCTGTCCAGCCGGCTGATGGCTTGGGTCAGGTCTTCGCCGCGCAGGCTGAAGGTGACGTCGCCGCGGGTCTTCTCGATGATGCCGCGCACGTTGTCGGTCTGCCGGCGCAGTCCGTTGGTAATGGCGTCCGGGTAATCCATGGTGACCAGGACGGAGTAGATGTCGTCCATGTGATTGAGCAGGCGCTCTGCCTCTTGTGAATACCCCGAACGAAGGATGTCGAGAATGCGGCGGCGCAGTTCACCGACGACCTCCGCCAGCCCGTTGAGGTAGGTGGTGTATTCCACCCCCAGGTCTTCGGGAGTCTGAAGCGCCTGGTTTTGAATCAAGGCGCAGGTCACGTTGGCTTCGACATATTCCTTGAGGGCGTCCTGCGAGTAGCCGGCGTAGTACAGGTCGGGGTAATCCCGCAGACCGTTTCTCAGTTTGTCGGCGAGCGCTTGCGCTTCCGCCAGGTAGCCTTCCATGACATCGAATTCGTTGCGGTGCACAGCGCGGATGGCAAGCGAGCAGGCGCGGGTCAACTGACGCGCTTGCTTGAGCGCCTCCTCGCGAATGGAGTTGCGTTGTTCGAGGCTCTGACGGATTTGTTCGGCGATCTTTTCGAGTTTGTGCATGGGGACCTTTATCCAGTTATTCTTTGGGCGGTTCGGGCGGCTGAATGCCTTTGAAGAGATTATCCGCGAGCGTGCTGGCGTGTGGGACGGTGATTTCTCCAAAAGCGGCTTCGTAACGCGCAAGGTTTTCCTGCAGGGCGCGCAGCAGCAATTTGGCGCTCAACGGAGACATAAGCAGGCGCGCCTGCACTGTGGCTTTGACATCGCCGGGCAAAAGCTGGGCAAAATCTATCACGATGTCGGCGGGAGAGTGGGCAATCCGCGCCAGGTTGGTGTAGAGCGGTTTGAGGTCCGCGGGCATTTCGAGGCGGGGACCGGGCGGCGGGGGCTGGGGAGTGGGAGTGGTCATAGGGTTGAGTTTATTGAAAAAAAACAGGTCTAATCAAACAGGGCATCCCCGTTTCATTAGACCTGTGTACGGCAGGCTTAGAAGGGGATGTCGTCTTCGGGCGGCATTTCAGCCATTTCGAAGCCGCCGCCCTGCATAGGCGCTTCGCCGCCTTCACTGCGCGAAGATAAGAAGCGGACGGTGTTCGCCGTCACTTCGAAGGAGGCGCGAGGCTGTCCGTCTGGTCCATTCCAAACTCGGGGACCACCGGTATTGGGGTCGGCGTTAATCCGCCCTTCCACCAGTACCATTCTGCCTTTTTTGAGATACTGGTTACAAATTTCAGCCTGTTTGCCCCACGTAGTGACTCGAAACCAGATGGTACGCTTGACTTTCTCACCGTTATTGTTGGTGAAACTTTCGTTTACGGCAATCGAGAAATTGGTCACCGCTTGGCCTGAAGGGGTGAAACGCATTTCGGGATCGCGTCCCAAATTTCCTGCAATTACGATGGTGTGATAGCTCATTGTTCCTCCGGGTGCAAAGTGTAGAGATTACCTCAGAAACGATTTAACCCATGGAGCTTCCTCAGGGTCTAGTTCGGTTATTTTATCAGCAAGTATCCCCAACAGGGTAACCGCCTCTCTTGCCGATTCAAGCAGGGCTTTTGAATATACTCGTTGTTTTTCAAAATACTTGCCTGCCTCAACAAGCGGTACAGGCGGTTCGGATGATTTATAGTGAATGATCGAGTTTCTGGCTTTGACCAATTTCTTCAAAAGGCTGAACCAATTTCCGCTTCGGCTGATTTCTTTGCCGGTGATCAGTTTGGGAATGACAATCCATTTGCTGGATGTATCGAGTTTATCGAGGTGATCCTTCACGTAAAGATCGCCCAGATGCCGGGCGGCATAGTCGTAGATATATGCTTCGAGCGCCATGACGGAAAAGATAATGACGATTAAGGATGTTTCCGCCAGTTCATCTTCGAGCGTATGAATTCTCGCGCTTATTACATTGCCGTCCTCAACCTTTACCTCCTTGAGACGCGAATCGAGACGTAAAATCTTCGCATGGCTTTTCTTTATGACCTTCAAGAAAATGGGGTGGAACGAAAACCGAAAGGTGGAAGCCTGGCGATTCATAGGGCGGGATGCAATGGTACCCGTCGCTTGCGGCGGGGGCAAACATGATAACTGATGTTACGCAGTTTTCTTGTAGCGCGACACATTGTCCCCGAATGGGGGTTCATGTCGCTTGAAAACGCGAGATGAATCTCGCGCCACCGCGTAAGGTGAAATGATAAATTCATTTTACTCCAACCTGTTCCGTTCACCTAGAGAGGAGCGCGGTGGTTTTCCATGCTCGAGGCGTAAGAATAGACGCCGGCTGTGTTGTCAAAGCCGGCAAACCCATCTGCCATTTGGAGGAGAAAATGACCACACAAACCGCCCCTGCCCGTTATCACCCTGTCCATGTTGCCGTGCACTGGTTGATGTTCCTGCTCGTTGTACTGATGCTTGGCGTTGGAAAATTCGTCCTACCCGGCGTGCCAGCCGACAGCCCGCAGAAGCCGGCTATGCTGCAAATCCATGCCTATATCGGCGCGTTCATCACCGTTCTGTTGGTCATCCGCCTGATCGTATATTTCACTACTAAACGCCCCGCCCCCGCCGACGCCGGCAACGCCCTCCTCAACTTCGCGGCGCGGGCAGTGCATTTCCTGCTCTACGTTTTGCTGATTGGCATGGCAGTCAGCGGACTGGGGATGTTTCAGCAGGCAAACCTGCCCGCCGTTTTCAGCGGCGCGGTTCCCTACCCGGATTTCTTCGTCTACTCTCCGCGCCTCGGTCATGGACTGATTTCAACCCTGCTCGTCCTGCTCATTGCCCTGCACGTCGGCGCGGCGTTGTATCATCAATTCATCCGCAAGGACAACCTGCTCGCCCGCATGTGGTTTGGGAAGCGGTAGTTTTTTCATGACACGTCCCGAAGGCTCTTTCCTGAAACCTTCGGGACGTGTTGTGCTTACGCCGTCTTCCCCATCATCAGCCGTGCCGCGCGCCGCCCAATCTCCACCGCGAAGTTCGTCCCCCGGTCCCACGGATAGACCTGACTCATCGAAGCGAAATACAACCCCTCGAGGGGCGTCTGCAGAGCGGGGATGTTCTTCGAATGATTCACCAGCGGCACGGGCTGGGCATAGTTCGTCTTGTTCACCCATACCTTCTTCACCCAATCCCGCTCGAACGCGGGATTGATTTTTTTCAGCGCAGGCACAAACCGTTCCAGCAACTCCTGGTCGCTCAGCGCAAAATACTCGTGCCCCGCTTCCAGATAATCGCCGGCATACACGATATGATCGCCGCCGAAATGTTCCACCGAAACAAAATTCGTATGCTCCACCAGCGCCAAAAACGGATACCCCGCCTCCTTCGGCAGATTGAACCAGTAATAGCCCTCTCTCGACAACTGTTGCTTGAGCGACAGCACCATCACCACCGCGCCCATGGACTTCAACTCGAGCAGACCGCGTAAATAATCCGACGGCAGATCGGGACACAGTTTCGCCATCAGATTCGGCGACGTGGTGACCAGCGCTTTGTCGAACGACTCGACCGTCCCCGCCGCAATGCTGAGACCCTTGTCCTGGTCTCGTTTAATGAACCTCACCTGCGTCCCCAGCCGAATCTCGACTCCCATCTCCCGCAATCGTTCCGCGAACATGTCTGCAAATCGCTGGAAGCCGCCCTCGAACGTGCCCAGCCGCGTCGTCCGCGCCTTGATGCGCGCCCACATCCACGCCATGTTGACATCGCGATAGTACGGACCGAACTTGCCGACCAGCAGCGGCTTCCACATCTGTTCATAGACTTGCTTCCCCGCCCACTTCATCATCCACTCATCCGCCGTGACCTTTTCCAGCGACCGCCAGTCATTCGTGAGGCGGAGAAAGAGTCCGACGAGACCAAAGCGGATTTTGTTCAGACCAAACCCCAGTCCAGGAAAAAGAAGCGCCTTGAGAATCGAATCGAAGGGGTAGAACTTCCCGTCGTGATACATCACCGTCAGCGGGCGCGGGAAGATGACTCTGTCCATCCAGCCCAATTCTTCGATCAAGCCCAGCATGTGCTTGTCGGTTTGAAACCAGTGGTGATAGAACTTCTCCACCGACCAATCCCAATGCGGCTCCTTGAAACCGCTTGCCAGCCCGCCGACAGAATCGGCAGACTCGAAAATGGTCACTTCGTACCCCGCTTTTCTCAAGTCATACGCGGCTGCCATGCCGCCAAACCCGGCGCCAATGATGGCTGTCTTCATTGAAACTCCAACAATGGGTTATTTACTGACGTTACGTAGTTTTCTCGTAGCGCGACACATTGTCCCCGAATGAGGGTTCATGTCACCTGAAAATGCGAGATAAATCTCGCACTACCGCGTAACATCAGTTATTTACTTCTCTTCTCGATTTTTTCCGCAAGGATTTTCAACCGCTCCCACTTTTGCCGCACCACGTAAATCATCGCCAGGTGTTGCAGCCAGCGCATTTCGCACCTGGGGTTTTCCGCCAGCTGCTCGAAGACCTCGATGGCTTTATCGTCGATGCGGCGGGACTTGGCGTACTCCACCGCCAACTGCGCAAGATAGGCTTCGCGCTGGCGTTGAAGCTGCGCCGTCTGCGCCAGTTTGATGCGTATCTGCTCCACGCGCGTGCGCACGCGGGCAATGGCTTCCTCCAGTTCGTCCACCGTGAACGGCTTGATGAGGTATTCCTGCACACCAATGGACATGGCGGCGCGCAGCGTGGCTGGGTCTTTTTCGGCAGAGATGATGATGCAGCCTGTGTCCGGGCGAATCTTCAGAATCTCCTTGTAGGCGGTCAGCCCGTCCATTTCGGGCATATTGATGTCGAGCAAAACGATGTCGGGACGGTGTTCCCTCGCCAGATGCACGGCTTGCAGACCGTTGGATGCAATGGCGACCACTTCCACATCGTCCATGGTTGCCAGCATCAGGCGGGTGTTGCGGCGCGTTTCCTGAACGTCATCGGCGATGAGCACCCTCATTTTCCTGCTCGGTTGTCCTTCGGGCTGAGACATGGGAACACCTTGCCTTCCGCAGACGGTCGAAACTCGAGCGATGATTGTTCAAGTATAACGCAAGCCGCTCCGCATCCCGCATCACTGCGGACCTTGAGCCTGCTCTCCCAACTCCTTGCGGATGTCGTCGCTCCAGCGGATTCCCTCCCGCGCCAGGTAGTACGCGCCCAGCAGGGTGATTGGCAGCCACAAGGCGACATGCAAAACGAGGGTATAGCCAGCCGCCACCGCCTGCTCCACGCCATAGGCGGTAAGGACAGCAATGCCGGGCGCATCGAACGTGCCGATGTAGCCCGGCGCGGAGGGGATGGTGGTCGCCAGGTTGACGATACCGTTCATCAGCATCAGCGCAAAGAACGATACGCTGAAGTTGAAGGCGTGCATCACGAACCAGTATTTCCCCGTCTCCAACAGCCAGATAAGCACCGACGTGAAAAAGACCATCAGCACATTGAAGGGCGAACGCAGCGACTCCAGCCCGCCGAGGAACTTGTTCATCAGACGGATCACCCGTTCATGAAACCGCCGCGGGAGGAGACGTTCGATGAACCATGTCCCGGTCGTTGCCGTGCGGTGCGGGAACATGGCGGCAAGGAGAAAGATTGCCAGCGCCCCAAGGAAGGCTCCCGTTCCAATCAACGCCGCTTGCTGAATGTTGCCCACAAAGCCGGAGGCGTCCGTCAACTTTGCCAGTTCGGGCAGGTTGACGAAGACGAACGCCAGCATCACCACGCCGTCGAAGATGCGCTCGACGATGATGGTTGCCAGCGAAGCCGAGACCGACACCCCCTCCCGCCGCTTGAGCAGGACCGCCCGCAGCACCTCGCCGGCGCGCGCCGGATAGATGTTGTTACCCATGTAACCGATGGTCGTGATAGGGAACATGACAGCGGTGGGTATCTTCTTGATGGGTCCCAGCAGGTAATGCCACCTCCACGCCCGCACCCATACGCCGACGAAATACACGGCGATGCCGGGCAAAATCCAGAGGTAGTTGGCTTGTGTCACTACGCCCCAAAAATCGCCCAAATGCAGACCCCGCAGGGCAAGCCACAAAAATAGGATGCTGATCAGCACCCCGAGCCAGAATTGCCATTTTTTCATGCGGCGGATTGTACCAGAGGCATCAGAGAGCAAGAGGCAGAAGCGCCAAAGGGGAGTGGCTAATGTTGGGGGCTTAGCCACAGAGCACGCAGAGACTTTAAGTTTTTTCTCAGAGAACTCTGCGGACTCTGTGGCAAAGAAAGGTTTAGCCCTTCCTTTTAGCCAATCTCCGCCAAAGATGCAACAGATGAGTCAAAGGAGTTTTTCCTCTGTGCCTTTGGTCCCTTTGTAACCTTTGGGGCTATAATCTTCTCATGCAAATCAACCAACCTGCACCTGACTTTGAATTGCCCGACCTGCGCGGACGCCTGCACCGCTTGAGCGATTATCGCGGGAAGATCGTCATCGTCAATTTCTGGTCGGCGGAATGCCCGCACTCGGAACGCGCCGACCGCTCGATGATGGCGTGTCTCGTGCAGTGGGGCGCGGAGGTGGAACTGTTACCCATCGCCTCGAATCGGAACGAATCGCTTCAGGCGTTGGAAGAAGCCGCTCGAAGCCGGCGCCTGCCCAGGGTCCTGGTAGATGCGGAACATGTCGTGGCGGACCTCTATGAGGCGGTCGCCACACCGCATGTCTTCGTCGTGGATCGGGAGGGCATCCTGCGTTACCGCGGCGCAGTGGATGATGTCACCTTTCGGCATCGCACGGCGACACGGTTTTATCTCGAGGAGGCGGTGGAGGCATTGCTCGCGGGGCGTTTGCCCGACCTCCCCGAAACGCCCGCCTATGGCTGCACTATCGTGCGCGAAATTTGATAGAATCGAACCGTGATCGAAATTCCCGCCCGCATTGCCTTTCTCAAGAAAATCCACCTTTTTTATGGCTTGGACGAAAGCGAACTCGAAACCATCGCCAATCAGTTGGAGGAGGTTTCGTATGCCAGCGGGCAGGTGATCTTCCGGCAGGGCGATAAATCGGAATACTTTTACATGATCTACAAGGGAGGCGTCCGCATCGTCCGCAAGCATGAGCGGAAAGAGATACCGCTGGCTGTGCTGGTCGCCAACGACTATTTCGGCGAAATGGGGCTGCTCGACCGCCGCAAACGCTCCGGCACCGTCACCGCCACCAGCGACACGCTTCTTTTGGTGTTATCCCGCGAAAACTTCGAGAGCCTGTACAAACGATCTGCCCTGCTGCGGCTCAACCTGGACGTGGCAGTGCGCAGCCGCAAACTGGCGCGCACGCTCCAGTTCAAATGGCTGAGAGACGATGAAGTGATTTACTTCCTGGCGCGCAAACATCCCATCGTCCTGTATCAAAAACTCGTCCTGCCCGTGCTTTCATTGGGACTGCCGCTGGCATTGTTCTATGCCTACCTGGCGATTGCCCATTTTCTCATTGTGGCGTTTGCCGCGGGGCTTTCTCTGCTCGCCGCGGCAGGCTGGATCGCTTGGAACATCGTGGACTGGGGCAACGATTACTACATCGTCACCAATCAGCGCGTGGTCTGGCTCGAAAAAGTCATTGGCATCTACGACAGCCGTCAGGAATCGCCGCTCAGCACCATCCTGTCGGTGGGCGTGGAGACCGGGCAGGGCGGGCGCATCCTCGACTTCGGCGATGTGGTCATCCGCACCTTCGTCGGCAAAATCGTGTTCAGCAACGTCAGCCATCCCGAACAGGCGCAGCACATGATCGAGGAATACTGGAACCGCACCAAGGCTCAAGCCGTAAGCCTCGAGAAGGAAGCGATGAAGAACGCCATCCGCAAACATCTCGGACTGCCGCTTCCGACTCCGCCGAAACCTGCCGCGTCGCCCCCAGCCTCCTCTCCCCCCAAGCCGCGGACTGCCAGCGCCCTCCTGCGCCTTCTCGGCGCAAACACCCTCAAATTGCGCTACGAATTCGGCGACCATGTGATCTATCGCAAACATTGGGTGGTGCTTATTCTTCAGGCATGGGCGCCGTTTGGCGGCACGCTTGCTGTACTGCTGGCGTTTCTCATCCGCCTCTTTCAAATCATCTTCGACCCCAACATTTCCTTCTTCCCCCACGCCGACCGCTGGACGCCGGATACCTGGCTGGTGGTGTTCTTCCTGACCTTCTTTCCCTTTGCCGCCTGGCTGGTCTATGAAATCATGGACTGGAGCAACGACAAATACGAAGTCACCAGCGAACAAATCATTGACATAGACCGCAAGCCGTTCGGCACCGAATCGCGCAACGCCGCCCAACTGGAAAGCATTCTGGGGACGAACTACATCCGCAAGGGCATTCTCGGCAACCTGTTCAACTACGGCACGGTCTATATCACCGTCGGCGGGACGAAACTCGCCTTCGAAGATGTGATGGATCCCGCCGCCGTCCAGTCGGATATTGACCGACGCCGCGTGGCGCGGCAAGTAAAACAGAACGAGGCAAAAGTTACCGCAGAACGCGAACGCATGGCGGAGTGGCTCGCCACCTATCACCGCAACGCGGAAACCTTCAAAGAAGAAGAACGCCGCAACCAAAAACCGGAGTAAAATTCGGCTTCATTATCCAAAAAAATAAAGGTACCCTGAATGACCCTGCGCAAGATTGTCACCCTGCCCGACCCTGTCCTGCGGCGAAAAGCCCGCCCCGTCACCAAATTCGATAAAGACCTCCAAACGCTGATTGACGACATGGTGGAAACCATGCGCGAAGCGCCGGGCGTCGGTCTTGCCGCGCCGCAGATTGGACTCTCGGAACGACTGATCGTCGTCGAATATTACGAACGCGAAGAGGACGAAGAAAACGAAGACGCGCCCAAGAAGGTTTGGGCGGTGATCAACCCTGAGATCGTCAAAATCTCCGCAGAGACGGTGATGGGCGTGGAGGGCTGTCTCTCCATCCCCGGTTTGCTGGGCGAAGTGGAACGCCATGTCGAAGTCCACGTGAAAGGATTGAACCGTCACGGCAAGCCGATAAAGATCAAGGCAAAGGGCTGGCTGGCGCGCATCTTCCAGCACGAGATTGACCACCTGAACGGCGTCCTGTTCCCCGACCGCGCTGTGCGCGTCTGGCAGCCGAAACAGGAAGCGGAGCAGGAACAGGAATTTTGATGAGCAACCGCGCTCCTTTCATCTCCTAACGGGTTTCAGGCAAACTTTCGCTTTCCATCCCCGACCTTCCCCCTGAACCCATGTTCCTCAAACACCTTTCCCTCACCAACTTCCGCAAATTTACCCGTCTCGATCTCGACCTGCCGCAGGGGGTGATCCTGCTGACGGGCGGCAACGCGCAGGGAAAAACCACCCTGCTCGAAGCCATTTATTTTCTGGCGGCGTTCACCTCCTTTCAAACCCACGCCGACCGGCAAATCGTCAACCTGGAGGAAGCGAAGAAAGGCTCACTCACCGTGACGCGGCTGGTGGCGGAGTTTCAGCGCGAGAAACGCCGTCACCGCCTCGAGGTGCGGCTCATCCTCGAACCGGTCGGCGTGTTGAACGGTCAACGCTTGCGCAAGGAGATTTTGCTCGACGGCGTGAAGAAACCCGCCGGCGACGTGCTCGGTCAGTTCAACGCGGTCATCTTCGTGCCGCAAATGTCGCAAATCATCGAGGGCGCGCCCGAAGAGCGCCGCCGTTATCTCAACCTCGCGCTGGCGCAGTCGGTGCCGGCGTATGCGCGTGTGCTGGGCGAATACAATCAGGCGCTCACCCAGCGCAACGCACTGCTCAAGGCGTTGAGCGAAGGCTTGGGAGGGCGTGACCAGTTGGAGGTCTGGGATGAAGCGCTGAGCCGCCTGGGGGCACAAATCATCCTGTGGCGCATCGGAGCCATCCAGCGCATCGAACATCTCGCAGCGCGCGTCCATCACGAACTGACTCACGGCACCGAAATCCTGCGCCTCGCCTACGAACCTGCCTACGATCCCCTGCCCAAGCCGAACGGACAGTTGGGACTGCGCATGAACACTGTGGTGGACCGCTCGCACCTCGAACTCGACGAGATTCAAAGCGGTTTTCGCGCGCGCCTGAAGGAACTGCGGAACGAGGAGATTGCGCGCGGCGTGACCACCATCGGTCCGCACCGCGACGAACTGCGCTTCCTTGCCAATGACATTGACCTCGGCGATTACGGCTCGCGCGGACAGATTCGCACTGCCCTGCTTGCGCTCAAACTCGCCGAAGTGAACTGGCTGAAGGAACGCTCCGGCGAGTGGCCCGTCATCCTGCTCGATGAGGTCATGGCGGAACTCGACCTTCAGCGCCGCGCCGATTTGCTGAAATACATCGGCGGGAGCGAGCAGGCGCTGTTCACAACAACCGATCTCAAATTGTTCGCGCCGGAGTTTGTGGAGAAGGCTGAAGTGTGGAAAGTGGAAAGCGGAAGAGTGGAAAAAGCATGAACCGTCTGGCACAACGCGCCGTCAAGATTCACGAGACCCTGCTCGCCTTCTATGGCGAACCCGTCTGGCGCAATCCATTGCCCGCCATTGACGAACTGGTCTCCACCATCCTTTCGCAAAACACCAACGACGTCAACCGCGACCGCGCCTTCAACGCTCTGCGCGCGAAATTCCCCACGTGGGAGGCGGTGCGCGATGCGAAGGAAAAAGAGGTCATCGAAGCCATCCGCCCGGCGGGGCTGGCGAATCAAAAAGGTCCGCGCATTCAGCAGGTGTTGAAAGCCATCACGCAGGAACGCGGAAATCTGGATTTATCTTTCCTCTCCGAAATGAGCGTGGAAGACGCCCGCGCCTGGCTGACCAAATTCAACGGCGTGGGACCGAAGACCGCCGCCATCGTCCTGTGCTTTTCGCTGAACAAACCCGCCTTTCCGGTGGACACCCACATCTACCGCGTGACGGGACGCATCGGACTCCGCCCGCAGCGGATGACTGTCGAACAGGCGCATCCTCATCTGGAGGCTTTATTTCCTCCCGAAACCTACTACGCCGCGCACCTGAACCTCATCCGCCTGGGACGCGAAATCTGCACCGCCCGTAAGGCGATGTGCGAAAAGTGTCCGATTGTCAAACTTTGCGATTACGGAAAAAATCGTCAGCCGTAAATCGTCAATCGCAAATCGAAAATCGCAAATCTAAAATCTACCGGTTATCTCCGTCCCCTCGAATCTTCCCCCTCTCCAAACGGTCATACAACTTGGCAATATTGTATTCGGCGATTTCATCGAGCGTCAGCCCCAACTCGGTGGCGACCTGCGCGAGGTACCACAATACATCGCCAAGTTCTGCTTTGAGCGCCTCGCGAGTCTCCTCACTGATCTCGCCATCCTTGTCGCGGAACACTTTCTTGATCTTGCCCGCCACTTCGCCCGCCTCGTTGGCGAGACCCAAGACCGGGTAAATCACAGGATGCCCAATGGCGGGATACCCTGCTGTCTTGCGTGATTTGGTCTGGTAGTCGTTGAAGTTCATGAATCAATTTGAGCAAAATGAACGTTTATACCGCACTCGGTTGAGAATTGCGTTTTTTTAGAAGGCGGGAGACGCAATTCTCAACCGTGGGTATTATATAATTTGCTCCATCCTTTCGCCGCTAGGGTGAGCGCGGAAGACGAACGCGCCCCCACATTCTACCAGCACAAAACCGCCGTTAGATGTAAACACAAACCGCCCCACCTTCCACCTGTAATGAAGGAAAGGAAACTATGACCAACTTCGACGAACGCGCAAAAGACTGGGATTCTGACCCCCAAAAAGTGGAACGCGCCCGTAGGGTAGCGGAGGCGATTCGCCGCACAGTGCCGCTTTCCACGAAAATGAACGCCCTCGAATACGGCTGTGGGACAGGCTTGCTGAGTTTTTTCCTTCAGAACGACCTCGGGCAAATCACGCTGGCAGATACCTCACAAGGCATGTTGGATGTGCTGAGCAATAAGATTGCGAGTTCCGGCGTGAAGAACATGCGTCCCATTCGGCTCGATCTCGAGACCGAACCTTTGCCCGCAGAGAAATATCACCTCATCTATTCGCTGATGGTTTTGCATCACATTCATGATGCAAGAGGCATTCTGAAAAAGTTTTACGACCTGCTCGAACCGAAAGGCTGCTTGATTGTGGCAGACCTGGACAAAGAGGACGGCTCCTTCCACACCGACGGGACGACCGATGTGCATAAAGGCTTCGAGCGGCATGAATTGCAGGCATGGGTGGAAACCATTGGGTTCGAAAATGTCAGGTTCTCAACGGCGTATGAGATTCAGAAAGAGGTCAACGGCAGGCAAAAGACGTTCCCCGTGTTCCTGATGGCGGCGCAAAAGAGATAAGTGAACTTGTCTGTGGTGTAAAATTGAACAAAATAAGTCAAACGGAGTTAACTCATGGCTGAAAATTTCGATGTCGTTGTCATCGGTGCGGGACCGGCGGGATACGTCGCCGCGATTCGCGCCGCGCAACTCAAACAAAAAGTAGCAATCGTGGACAAGCAATGGCTGGGCGGCGTGTGTCTGAACGTCGGCTGCATCCCGTCCAAGTCGCTGTTGAAGAACGCGGAAGTGGCGCACACCCTGCGCGAACGCGGCAAGGACTTTGGCTTCTCGTTCGAGAACCTCAAACTGGATTACAGCGTGGCGGTCAAACGCTCGCGCCAAAACTCGGACCGCCTGACCAAGGGCGTGGGCTTCCTGATGCGCAAGAACAACATCGCCGTCTTCATGGGCGAGGCGCGTCTCACCAAGCCGACGGTTGTCACCGTGACCGATAAAGACGGCAAAGCGACGGAGTTGAACGCGAAGAACATCATCGTCGCCACGGGCGCAAGCGCGGCGATGCCTGCCGCCTGGAAAGTGGACGGCGAAAAGGTCGTCACTTACCGGGAGGCGATTTTGCAGGAGAAACTGCCCAAGTCGGTGATTGTCATCGGTTCGGGCGCGATCGGCGTGGAGTTTGCGACCGTCTGGAATTCCTACGGCGTGGACGTGACCATCGTCGAGATGCTGCCCCGCCTCGTCCCGCTCGAAGACGAGGAAATCTCGAAGGAACTCGAAAAGGAATTCAAGAAGCGCGGCATCAAGTCGCTGACGGGGCATAAGGTTGAATCCGTCGAAGCGACCGCGGCGGGCGTAAAGGTGGTGGTTTCTGCTGACACTTCGACTTCGCTCAGTGCAGGTGGCAAGCAAACGACCCTCGAGGCGGAGCAGGCTTTGGTCGCCATCGGGTTCCGCCCGAACTCCAAGGGCTTGGGACTGGAGGAGGTCGGAGTCAAAATCAACGAACGCGGATTCGTCGAAATCAACGAGAAGATGCAAACCAGCGTGCCGAACATCTACGCCATCGGCGACGTGACGGGCAAACTGATGCTGGCGCACGTCGGCTCGGCGATGGGGATTGTGGCGGCGGAGGTCATCGCGGGCGCGGAGACGGTGACGCTCGATTACGAAATGATGCCGCGCGCCACCTACTGCCAGCCGCAGATCGCCTCGTTCGGTCTCACCGAGGCGCAGGCGAAGGAACGCGGCTATTCGGTCAAGATCGGGCGTTTTCCGTTCCAAGCGAACGGCAAAGCGCTGGGACTGGGCGATTACGGCGGCTTCGTCAAGATCGTGGTGGACGAAAAATACGGCGAGATTCTCGGCGCGCACATGATCGGTCCCGAAGTGACCGAACTCCTGCCCGAACTGACGCTGGCGCGCATGATGGAACTCACCCCGCACGAGATCGCCCGCAACGTCCACGCCCACCCGACGCTTTCGGAAGTGTTGATGGAAGCGGCGCACGGCGCGGCGGGAAGCCCGATACACATTTGAGGAAAAAGCGGAAAGTGGGGAGTGGGGAGTGGAAAGTGGGGAGTGGGAAAAGAAAGAGGAAAGAAGAAAAGACAGCCCGGCGAAGGTTTGCCGGGTTGTCTTTTGTTTTGCACGTGAGTTCGGGATAAGAGATTTACCTGCCTGGTTTACAGAGAAAGGCTTTCTGATCCGCTAATCTGCGCCAATCTTCGCGAATTTTGAACGGATTAGCGCAGATTAGCGTGGATTAGCGGAATAAAATCATGTACGAAACCCGCCGTCTGTTCGTGTCGTAACGCCGCCATTCTCCAAAAGCCTTATCCCGAATTGACGTTTTTGCGGGCAGCGGCAAAGGGATTACGCAGGAGGCTTGTCAGGTGAGGCGGGAACTTCGTCCGACGGCTCGCAGTCTTATGGGTATAATGACAGTCCGTCTTTCAATTTGAAAAGAATTTATCGCAGCAGGGTAGGAGGTCAGTATGAATGACCGCAGGAGTACGTCGCCGTCTCCCACACAACCGCGCAACGGGCATGTTTCGCAAAGGGGAATGTTTAGCCTGGTCATGCTGATTATCAGCCTGGGGGCGCTGGGCATTGCCATGCTCGGGGGAGCCAAACTGGCGTATGACATCCTTGGACCCGCCAAAGGCGCTTCACCGGGATTGTTTGCCGCGGTGCTTGCACTGGGCATTGCGTATCTGGTCGGCTGGCTGGCGGCAATGCTGGCGATTCGCGTCTATGGAAATTTGATTTTGCCGATTCTCATCAACGGGATGATGTGGGTTTGCCTGGCGGGGATTTGCTATCTCTACGTCGAAATTCTGCTGCGCCTGTACATGCAGGAGTACGATTTCTGGCGCTTCTGGAAGTATGTGATCGTCATGGGGGCGGCGCTGACGGCGCTGGTGGGACTGCACCTGATCCTGGAAGGTCACAATCTGCGCCCGTTTGCCATCCCTTTGCTGGTGACCAGCCTGATTCAACTGGGGCTGATTGTGTTCCGTTATGTCTTTGCGGGCGGCAAGTCCCTCTACATTCTGGGCGACCTGTTCTTCCTGTTTGGCATGTCTGCCTTTTCGATTTTGATGCTGGCGCACATCGGCTTACTCGATCCCTTGCGGACGCGCTTCACCAATTACTTCGACCGCAACAGCACCTCGATTCGGACTCCCGATTAGCCTGTTCCTGTTTCGATACACGCCCCCCACGCTGACGGCATTCTGCATCCTTTGCTTGCTCACCCCCTCTTGCCGACAATTGGCGCATCCAGCGCGTAGAGCAGGTCTATAGACTTGCTCTACGTCGTTTAATGCCCTGACGGGCATTTATTGATTCTGACTTTTTGCCCTCACGGGCAAAAACGGGTGGAAGGCAAACCGGTCTTAATGCCCTGACGGGCATTTATTGATTCTGACGGGTCGTAGTTTGGGATTTGCATGTACCCAACAAAAGTCTTAATGCCCTGACGGGCATTTATTGATTCTGACTTGAATAGAAATTTTATGGCGGGAACTGCCTCAGTGCGTCTTAATGCCCTGACGGGCATTTATTGATTCTGACTGACAAGCGGGTCGCGAAAGAAGTTCCAGATGGCAAGGTCTTAATGCCCTGACGGGCATTTATTGATTCTGACAAAAGATTCCTTTCTGGGCTTGCCGCCCAACGGTTTGGTCTTAATGCCCTGACGGGCATTTATTGATTCTGACCAACATCCTGGACGCCTACAAAGACGTCCTGCCAGAAACGTCTTAATGCCCTGACGGGCATTTATTGATTCTGACCAACCACTAACTTTTTCGACGACCCAACACCGATTTGGTCTTAATGCCCTGACGGGCATTTATTGATTCTGACCAAGATTGATGTGGTAAACGCCGTGGACGATTTGAGGCGGTCTTAATGCCCTGACGGGCATTTATTGATTCTGACAGATGAGCGAAAATGGTTTAATGAATTGCTGAGCAATGAGTCTTAATGCCCTGACGGGCATTTATTGATTCTGACTCGGAACCTTAACAACTTACAGGCTAACGGACTCGGGTCTTAATGCCCTGACGGGCATTTATTGATTCTGACCGATGTGTTTTAACCACTCGATTAGCCATTGTTCCAGTCTTAATGCCCTGACGGGCATTTATTGATTCTGACCCGAGAAATTGAGCGCGGAGAAATCAGCGGTCACAATCGCAAGTCTTAATGCCCTGACGGGCATTTATTGATTCTGACTAAAAATGACGATGACAATGGATGCTGTGAAAGAGTACGTCTTAATGCCCTGACGGGCATTTATTGATTCTGACTGGACTGTTTACCGGTAACAGTCCTCAGTTGCGAGAGTCTTAATGCCCTGACGGGCATTTATTGATTCTGACCGAGGGAATGGAGAGAGTATTACCTGTGAATATAAAAGTCTTAATGCCCTGACGGGCATTTATTGATTCTGACTAATAAAAGAAATCCTTTTCCATAGAAAATACGATGTGTCTTAATGCCCTGACGGGCATTTATTGATTCTGACAAAACGAAAAGGGGGTTCGTATGCCAAGAATGTTTAAGGTCTTAATGCCCTGACGGGCATTTATTGATTCTGACTTAGGGGGATTGTTTTTATCTTTTTCATATTGTTTGGGGTCTTAATGCCCTGACGGGCATTTATTGATTCTGACCTAAGATCCCCAAAAAGCCTACAAACTGTGAGGGCCAGTCTTAATGCCCTGACGGGCATTTATTGATTCTGACGATGAAATGACACAAAACCTCACACGCGCAGAACGGTCTTAATGCCCTGACGGGCATTTATTGATTCTGACCAATACCGCCCCCAGTGGCTAAAGCGTAAGCGCGTGCTTGAGTCTTAATGCCCTGACGGGCATTTATTGATTCTGACCAGCATAACAAAACAAACAAGGAGATGAACCATGAACGGTCTTAATGCCCTGACGGGCATTTATTGATTCTGACCCAGTAAGATTTACCAATCTTTGGCTCACCTGCAAGCAATGTCTTAATGCCCTGACGGGCATTTATTGATTCTGACACATCTGTACAGCAGGATATTATCAATGAGTTTATTTGGTCTTAATGCCCTGACGGGCATTTATTGATTCTGACCCAGATGCGGGACAAATATATCATTCATCTGTACGCGTCTTAATGCCCTGACGGGCATTTATTGATTCTGACATTTCGTCGGAGATATATGGCTGGACGAAACGAATGAGTCTTAATGCCCTGACGGGCATTTATTGATTCTGACTCGTTCCGATTGTCGCTTTTGCAGTTCGTTGGTTCTTCGTCTTAATGCCCTGACGGGCATTTATTGATTCTGACACATGCGACTTGAACTTGCCAGTATGAGGAAGGTTGTGTCTTAATGCCCTGACGGGCATTTATTGATTCTGACTACATACGAGACGCTCTTTCTGGTATGGGAACGGATGTGTCTTAATGCCCTGACGGGCATTTATTGATTCTGACCGAAACGTTCCCGCCTCTGTCTCAATTAGCGTGTAATAGGTCTTAATGCCCTGACGGGCATTTATTGATTCTGACTTTGTATGGGATGCTAATGTTTCAGGAGACGAACTTAAGTCTTAATGCCCTGACGGGCATTTATTGATTCTGACTCTCAAGCAGTACGGAAGCATTCGCGCCTGCATTATTCGTCTTAATGCCCTGACGGGCATTTATTGATTCTGACGAACCTAATACCTTGTACAGCAACCCGAAGATTGAAGTCTTAATGCCCTGACGGGCATTTATTGATTCTGACACTACCTGACGCGCTATGCGGGCATCCTGCTGCTGATCTGTCTTAATGCCCTGACGGGCATTTATTGATTCTGACAAACACCCTCAAAGCCTTCATGCCGCTGGTCATGCTGGCGGCGGCTTTTGTCGTCTTCCTGGTACTGGCATACCACCGCGGGCGGGTCATCATCGTGCCGCGGGACGAGCGCGGCGACGCTCAACTGATCGGCGATGTGGTGGACGGCACCCTCAGCGACCCGGACCGCTTTACGAACGGCGTGAGCGGCTTGCGGCGGCGCGACCTCGACCTGCTGCCCCCGCCGAGCGCGGAGCGGCAGGCAGCCGTGACCGAACGCGACCAGATGGTGGACCTGGCGACGCGTCCGGGCGGAGACGACGGAGAGCGGCGCAGACAGGCGGCGCGGCAGATGACGGACGGGCGTCCGAAAGCGGCGCTGCCCGCCTCCGTGACCATCGTGCCGCCGGAGCAGGTCAGGCCGGTGGTGCAGGATGTCATGCCGCCGCTGCTGATGGACGCTACGGAAGGAGAGATGAAAGATGGAGAGTAATCATGGAATCCTGCGGCGGGACGTGCTGGTAGCAGAGGATGCCGCGCGGCGCATCACCGCCACACTGGAGCAGCGCGGGCTGAAGCTGGTGGGCATGAAGCTCATCCACATTGATGAGG
>Ga0101944_10000364_pt1 | contig 138865 bp, 117 predicted proteins | sample DewCreD2012metaG_FD_75245 | JGI IMG/M metagenome (GOLD analysis project Ga0101944, IMG submission 75245) | Hot spring sediment bacterial and archeal communities from British Columbia, Canada, to study Microbial Dark Matter (Phase II) - Dewar... ...
ATGCTTCCGGGTTGCTGGTGTTTTCGAAGAACGACGCGGCCTACGTCAACCTCAAGCGGCAGTTCTTCCATCACACCGTCCAGCGCATCTACACCGCCGTGGTGCATGGCCGGCCCAGTCCGCCCGCGGGGACCATCGAGTCGCGGCTGGTGGAGTTGACAGACGGCTCCGTCAGGACGACCAGACTGCCCAACAAAGGCGATCCGGCCACGACTCAATACCAGACGCTGGCAACCAACAACAACCTGTCGCTGTTGCAGGTCACGCTGCACACCGGCCGCAAGCACCAGATCCGTGTTCACATGAACCAGAGCGGACATCCGGTTGTGGGCGACACGGTTTACGGCGGCCGCAAGGATGACAAATCGCGGCTGCTGCTCGCGGCGACAACGCTGGCCTTCGATCATCCGCGGACCGGAGAACGACTGACGTTCACCATCGCCCCGCCAGTTGAGATCGCACGGCTCTTCCCCGAGACAATCCCATGAGGCACGGCAAGTCGAAATCCCGGCAGGGTAAATCGAACACTCCAACCCACTGGGGCAAGGTGGCCGACTGGTACGACGACCTGGTCGGCGACGAGGGAACGGCGTTTCACAAGGACATCATCTTTCCGCGCGTGCTGCGGCTGCTGTCGATCCGGCCAGAGGACGCGGTGCTCGACCTGGCCTGTGGCCAGGGGGCGTTCTGCCGCGTGCTCTGCCAGGCTGGGGCAAAGGCGACGGGGGTGGATGCATCGCCGGAGCTGATTCGGCTGGCGCGGGAACACGGTGCCGGCCCGAGTGATCGGGGCAGCCAGATTCCCATGTACCTGGTGGGAGATGCGCGCGACCTGTCGTTTCTGCCCGAGGGGAAGTTCGCCGCCGCATCCTGCCTGCTGGCGATACAGAACATCGACCGGCTCGGGCCGACGTTTCAGGGGGTTGCCCGGGCGCTGGTTTCCGGCGGCCGCTTCGTGATCGTGATGATGCATCCCTGCTTCCGCGGGCCGAAACACACGGGTTGGGAATGGGACCAGGCGCGGGGGGTGCAGTTTCGCCGGGTGGATCGATATCTGCTGCCGCGGAAGGATCCGATCATTACCCATCCCGGGAATAAGACCGGGGAATACACCTGGAGCTTTCACCGCCCGCTGGAGTGGTACATCCGCGCCCTGCGTGGCGCGGGGTTTCTGGTCGATGCGCTGGAGGAATGGGCCAGCGAAAAGACCAGTACATCGGGCCCGCGAGCCAGCGCGGAGAATCAAGCCCGCAAGGAAATCCCGATGTTCCTTGCGCTGCGGGCGATAAAGGCCAAGGACCCCCGCTGACATTTCGGAGGGATCGGTCAACGAGGGTCCCGTGGGTATGAAACCGGAATGGAATCTGGGTTAGGTTGTCCTTGCCTTTCTCCACCCATAGAAAGCCATCAGGCAGCCCATGGCACTGAGTCCCATCCATGCGGTCGCGGGAAGAGGAACGCAAAGCGTGGCGAGTTCGATGCGCAGAATCCCGTCGAGTGCGTAGAAAGAACCGTTGCCAGCCGGAAAGTAGATGTTCTCTTCATCCGGCTGCGGTCGCAGCAGCCACTTCCAGGTGACGTTGTTTCCGTTTATCACAGGATCGAAGGCCGTTACCCACGAGGTCCCGCCGGGACCGAGGGGCGGCGGGGGCAACACACCCGCGATCGTGATATTGGGCAGGACGGGCGGAAGAACAATGTAATCGATCTCCAGCCAAACCCATTTCACCCAATCCCTAACGTAGACGTTGTCCACCTTGATGCTGTCGTACGGCCCGCCAGCCAACTGAACGCCCCAAGTCGGATCCGCATAGCCATATCGGTTCTTCTGCACGTCCCACCCATCATACGGAGGGAAGGGCGGATTCGGGGGAGGCACATTGTCGTACACCGCATAGAAATCGACGTTGCTCACGATGATGTCCGCCGTTGCCACGACCGGCAGCATCAAACTCAGCACCATTACAAGAAGGGCAATCCTCCGTGTCATCGTTCACCTCCTCGTGTGAACAAAGCCGGTTCACAGGCGCGCACACCCACTTCAACCCTGCGTCGGGTCTTTTTCTCGACCGGGCCGCGTCATCGGGCCCGATTCACGCCGTCTGCAGGCACCCCCGCTTCATGCGGAAAGGGTGCCCGCGATGCGCACCAGCTTTACCTCGAGAGTTCTCACATCCCTCCTCCGATGCCTCACGCACGCTCGGCCTTTTGCCATGCCTCCGAAGCCGCCGTGCCCTCCGGGCATCCACGCCTGAAGCTATTCCCGGAAACCTCCTTTCTGTCACAATGCACCCGCCACTCGAAGCCCACCCTTCGAGAGCGAGAGAAAGCCACAGCCCTCGCACCCCTGTCCCGATCTGTCTGGCCGCAAATCCGCTCCACCGGTCCACGCTCACGCGCGCACCCGCCGATGGAACACTGGCTCCAGTCTATCCACGACTTTGGCCATGTCAAGCCTGATTTGCACATAAATCGGATATTCTGCCCGGCAACGCGCAGCAGGTATCGCACTTGCGCATTTGTCGGCTATCATGTCCATCCGCGAACTTATCAGAAAGGACCTGTATGCAGCAGGAACTCTCCCGAAGACAGGCACTTGCGTGGTTCGCGCAAATGGGTGTGGGTGCGGCCGCTGCCTCCGCCTTTGCCTCGGCCGTCCTTGGCGCCCAGAGGCAACAGCGCCCCAATATCCTCTACATCATGTCCGACGATCACGCGGCCCATGCGCTGTCGTGCTACGGATCGAAGATTAACACGACCCCCAACCTCGACCGCATTGCCAAAGAGGGCATGCGGTTTGACAATGCCTTTGTTACCAACGCCTTGTGCGGGCCGTCTCGCGCCACCCTGCTGACCGGCAAGTACTCCCACGCCAACGGTTTTAAGGACAACGCCCCCAGCACTCGATTTGACGGCACTCAGCAGACCTTCCCCAAGCTTCTGCAGGCCGTCGGCTATCAGACCGCGATGATCGGCAAGTGGCACCTGAATTCCGACCCCACCGGCTTCGATTACTGGTGCATCCTGCCGGGCCAGGGGGTCTATCAAAACCCCGGCTTCATCGAGATGGGCAAGCGCCAGACCGTGCAGGGCTATGTCACCGACATCATCACCGACAAGACGATGGACTGGATCAGGAACCGCGACAAGAACAAGCCGTTCTGCGTCCTGTATCACCACAAGGCTCCGCATCGCGCCTGGAACCCCGATGAAAAACACGCACGGCTCTACGAGGATCAGGAGATACCGTATCCCCCGACCTTCGATGACGACTACGCCAACCGGGCCACGCCCGCCCGCGACCAGGACATGACCATCGAGAAGACCCTGACCAAGGCCGACACCAAGATCGACCCGCCGCCGGGCCTGAGCGGCCAGGAACTCAAGAAGTGGAAATACCAGCGGTTCATCAAGGACTATCTGCGCTGTATCGCCTCGATGGACGACAACATCGGCCGGATGCTTGATTTCCTCGACACGGAAGGCCTGGCCGAAAACACCATCGTCATCTACACCTCCGACAACGGCTTTTTCCTGGGGGATCACGGCTGGTTCGACAAGCGGTTCATGTATGAGCAGTCGCTGCGCGTGCCGCTGCTGGTGCGCTGGCCGGGACACATCAAGCCAGGCTCGGTGGCCAAACAACCGGTCATCAATGCCGACTTCGCGCCGACGCTTCTGCAATGCGCCGGCCAGCCCGTGCCGGCCGACATGCACGGCCGGTCAATCAAGCCGATTCTCGAGGGCCAGTCTCCCGCGGACTGGCGCAAGAGCGTCTACTATCACTACTACGAGTTTCCGGCCCCCCACCACGTCCATCCGCATTACGGCGTGCGCGACGACCGCTACAAGCTGATTCATTATTACACGCTCAATGAATGGGAACTCTTTGACCTGGAGTACGATCCCAACGAGCTGCGCAGCGTGTACGACGATCCGGCCTATGCCCAGGTACGCGACCGCATGAAGGCCGAACTCGATCGGCTGCGGACAGAGCTGAAGGATACAACACCGTAGGATCCCGCCAATGAGCCGCCGGTCATAAGGTCGGCCCCGACCGGTCTACTGAGATGGCTTGTGGACAGGCGAGCCGGGCCTCACGCTTCGGGTCCGCTTGTCGTCCTCTGGCCATCGCTCAACTCCTTGCTTGCGATGGCCGTATTGTGACGGGATACCCCGACCGCTGCCCCGAGTGCGGAACCATAATGACTGCGCCGCTTGTCCCTCCTCCCCCGCCCGAAGAGGCCAGCTAAAGACGTGTGGCGTGCCGACACGATCACGCAATCGAACCCCGAATCACACACCAAGCTTCATCCATTATTCATGGTGCCCAATCGGACTTCTATCCTCACAACATTACAACAAGCCATGCGTAGTATGAGCGGGAGCCGCCATCCCGGAAGGAGACCGCATGCGCGAGCATCGCCGAACCGCTTTCACGCTGGTTGAATTGCTGGTGGTCATCGGGATCATCGCCATCCTCATCTCCATGCTCCTGCCGGCCATCAATAAGGCCACCATCCAGTCCAAGACCGTCGCCTGCAAGGCCAACCTCCAGCAGAACTACCAGTTTCTGCTGATGTATGCCAACGCCAACAAGGGGCACATGTTCCCCGTGGGATTCGGCGCCGGCATGCCGATGGACAAGGTCTGGCCCAACTACGTCTTCACCCCGCCTCGCGGCGACCCGCCCACCATGATCTGCCCGGCCGACCAGGAACCTGTCGGAAAGCACTCCTACCTGCTTAACAGCCATATCCCCGCTCGCCAGATCCGCTATGGCGCCACCAAGGGAGTCAGTTCCTCGGAAATCATCCTCATGGGCGAAAAAAAGACCTCCTCCCATCACTACTATATGGATGCCGAGGACGGTGATCTGGCCAACGAGGTCGAGTTCTACCGACATGGACTGCGCCAGGGGTCCAACTATCTGTACATGGACGGCCATGTCGAAACGATGATTTTTCAGAATCTGAAAAAATCCCTGGATCCCTGGGATCCGCTTGAGAAAATAGAGCGGCCGAGCAATCCGCCGTCCGGGCAATAGAATCAAGGAGTCGTCATGCGACGCGCGCGAACAGATTCTCAGGCCGCGTTCACGCTCGTGGAACTGCTGGTGGTCATCGGCATCATTGCGATCCTGATCTTCATGCTGCTGCCTGCACTCTCCAAGGCACAGGGACAGAGCAAGCGAGTCGCGTGCGCCTCCAATCAGAAGCAGATCTACACGTTCATGCTGATGTATGCCAATGCCAACAACGGCTGGATGTTCCCGCCCGGCGCCGTCTCGACCCAGCCTCCCGACAAGCGCCTTCCGATGTACATCATCCAGCCGCCGCGCAACGACGCCCCGGTCCTGATCTGCCCCGCCGATCTGATGCCCAGGCTCGATCATTCCTATGTCGTTAACAATCACGTCGTGGAACGGAAGATCCGCTACTCGGCCACGAAGGGCGTGAACCCCACCGATATCATCCTCATGGGCGAAAAAAAGACCAGTGAAGAAGATTATTACATGAATGCCGAAAACGGGGATCTGCAGCGTGTCGTTGAGCTGTATCGCCACGGATTGAGGCTGGGTTCCAATTACCTGTTCATGGATGGCCACGTCGAGGTGCGCATTCCGCCCGATTTCAAGAAGGCCCTGGATCCGTGGGATCCGGTCGCCGCCACGCAGCCGACCACTCCGTAGATTCTACTGGAACCCTCCAGTGTGGCCTGATCCGCCGCCGTGTTTCGCCGTGATGTGTGGCTACGGGTGCAGGTCGTCTTCTTCGTCCACGTCGGCCCCGGCGGCCTCGGCGGCAATAAACACCGTTTGCAACCGATGAGCCAGAATGATCGACTTGGCACCCTGGTCGCCCCGCAATTCCAGCAGTTTCGGAAAGAACCGACGGTCGAAGATCGCCGGGGCACCCACCGTTCCCGCATAGGTGCAGGCGGCGATGCCTCGCCCGCTCTTCCAACCCTCGTAAAGATGTCGCAACAACTCCGCCGTGACGTTCGGCTGGTCGCAAAGCATCAGCAGCAGCGCCGCGGCGTTTCCGGCGGCACCGACGGCCACGCGGATTGAGCCGGCCATGCCCTGCTGCCACTCGACGTTGCTGAGCAATCGGACATCTCGATTGGGAATCTCGCCGGCCAGGGGACAGGCCCCCTCCACGACCGCAACCGGTCCGATGCCCGAGCCCCTCGCGGCCTCGATCGCGTGGGCCAGCAGGGTCCGCCCGTCGCGCCGGATGAGCTGCTTGGGCCTTCCCATCCGCCGCGATGCGCCGGCCGCGAGGATGGCGATCAGCACCTGGTCAGGCCCGGTCATGAATGCTCCCGCAGGCATTGCGCAGGAATCCACCCGCTCGACCCGCCAGCACCGCCTGGAGTTCCGCGAGAATGGACACGGCCACTTCCTGGGCCGTTTCGGCGCCGATGTCCAGTCCAACCGGCGCGTGCAGTTTTTCCCGGTGTGACGCGGTCAGCGTCAATCCATGCTTCTGGACCTCGGCCAGCAGCCGGGCCGTTCGGTCGCGCGAGCCCAGCAACCCCACATAGCCGGCCGGCGACGGCAGCAGCAGCGACAGCAGTTCCAGGTCGTCCAGCCAGTCGTGCGTCAGCAATACCGCAAATGTCTGCGCATCGATGGCGACGCGCGACTGGAGATCTCGCCAGGGGGATGCGATGATCAGGGCCGCTTCCGTGAAACGCGCGGTGGTGGCCACCGTCGGACGGCGATCGGCCACGATCACCTCCCATCCCGCCAGACCCGCCATTCGCACCAGCGGCACGGAGAGGTCGCCCCCGCCACAGATCAGCAGCCGCTTCTGTCGTTTGGGAACGGGACCCAGGTCGCCGGCGCGGACGCGCCGAAGCTCGATTTCAATGACGCCTCTGCATCCGGTGCCGTAGCCGAGGATCGCCTCGTTATCCGACAGCAGGCTCAACGTCATCCGGGCCGGGCCGGTTTCGGTCAGCTGCCAGCCACTTTCCTCGATCTGGCGTTCAATACAACCCCCGCTGAGGAGTCCAACGCGGCGACCGTCGCGGTGGAAGAGCATTGCCGACCCGCGACCGCGAAAGGTCGATCCCTCCGTTCGCGCCACGGTCGCCAGCAGCGCATGCTCGCCGCCTGTCAGGCGATTGACAGCCTCCACGATTTCCGGCCAGTCTCGCATTGGAGTCCCTTCACCAGGTGGTGTCCAGGAACTCCAATTAGACCGTGATCCCGCCGGATGACAAGTGCAAACCCGATCGGCTTGAACTGCCAGTGAGCTGCCGGCATAATCCGCAGCGGCTCAATGGTTTTCATTTCACGAAAGGAGACGCCATGGCCAAGTGTGGTAGCAAGTGCGGGACGAAGAAGGTTGTCGCCAAGAAGAAGGCGCCCGCCAAGAAGAAGGCCGCCAAGTAATTCGGGGCACAGGCCAAGAACAGCGGCGTCCGGAAGAGATTCCTCCGGACGCCGCCGTGTTTTTGCATGGCACCGACGTGCAAGTGCGTCTACTTGATAAACAGCATCTCGCGGTAGGTCGGCAGCGGCCACAGATCGTCGGCCACAAGGCACTCCAGCGCGTCGCCCAGCTTGCGCGTCTCAACCATCGCCGGGATCACCGAGTCTCTCATGTACCGGGCGTGCTGATACGCGTCGCCCTCCGCATGATGATTCACGGCCTTGTCAAGCCTGGCAAGTGCCGCCTGAAACTCGGTCAGCGTCACAGTCAGTTCCTTCAGAATCGCAGCCTGGGCGGCATTGTCCACCCCGGCCGACTTCGTGGCGTTGACGGCCGCTGCCACCTCCGCCTGGTATCGCAGGGCTGCTGGAAGAATCATCCGGTTGCCCATCATCAGCATGGTCTGGGCTTCGATGTTGATGGTCTTGACGTAATTCTCGGCCAGGATGTGCAGGCGGCTGTGCAGTTCCCGCTCGGTGTAGACCTTGTACTTGGCGCACAGGTCGATGATGTCCTTTCGGGTGATAACGCCCAGGGCATCAACCGTGTTGCGGTGGTTGGGAAGGCCTCGCTTCTCGGCCTCCTTGTGCCACTCCTCCGTGTAGTTGTCGCCGTTGAAAATGATCCGCTTGTGTTCCTTGATGATCTTGGGCAGCAGTTCCTGGATGGCGGCGTTGAGGGTCTTGCCGCCCTTGACTGCCTTCTCCAACTCCGTGGCGATGTAGTCGAGAGACTCGGCCACGATCACGTTCAGCACGGTGTTCGGACCGGCGATATTGAAGCTGGAACCGACGGCGCGGAACTCGAACTTGTTGCCGGTGAAGGCGAAAGGACTGGTGCGGTTGCGGTCGCCGGCGTCGCGAGGCAGCTTGGGAAGGACGGAGATGCCGGTTTCAAACAACCCGCCTGACTTGGAACTCTTGGCGCCGCCCTTTTCAATCTGCTCGATCACGTCGGTCAACTGGTCGCCCAGGAAGATTGAAATAATGGCCGGCGGAGCCTCGTTGGCGCCCAGGCGATGGTCATTGCCGGCACTGGCCACGGAAACGCGAAGCAGGTCGGCCCATTTGTCCACGGCGCGGATGACGGCAACGCAGAAAACCAGGAATTGTGCGTTGTCGTGCGGCGTGTCGCCGGGGTTGAGCAGGTTCTCCCCTGTGTCCGTGCTCATCGACCAGTTGTTGTGCTTGCCAGACCCATTGATGCCGGCAAAGGGCTTCTCGTGCAGCAGGCACGCCAGACCATACTTCTCGGCCGTCTTCCGCAGCACCTCCATCGTGAGCATCTGGTGATCGGTGGCCAGATTGCTGGTTTCAAAGATGGGGGCGATTTCATACTGGCTCGGCGCGACCTCGTTGTGGCGGGTCTTGACCGGCACGCCAAGTTTTGACAGTTCGTATTCCACCTCGGACATGCACGCCAGTACACGCTCGGGAATCGTGCCGAAATACTGATCCTCAAGCTCCTGGCCCTTCGGGGGCTTGGCTCCGAAAAGCGTCCGGCCGCAGTGAACCAGGTCCGGGCGGGCGTAATAGAATTGCTTGTCGATCAGGAAGTATTCCTGTTCCGGCCCGGCCGTGGTGGCCACGTGCTTGACCTCGTTCTTGCCGAAAAGCTTGAGGATACGGATGGCCTGCTGGGAGAGGGCATCCATCGAGCGGAGCAGCGGGGTCTTCTTGTCCAGGGCTTCGCCGGTCCAGGAAAGGAAGGCGGTGGGGATGACGAGGGTGGCGCCGTTGGGGTTCTCAACGATGTAAGCGGGACTGGTGGGATCCCACGCGGTGTAGCCGCGGGCCTCAAAGGTGGCACGGATACCGCCGGAGGGGAAACTGGATGCGTCGGGCTCGCCCTTGATCAGTTCCTTGCCGGAGAATTCAGCGATCGCGCCGCCCTGGCCATCAGGGCTCAGGAAGCTGTCGTGCTTTTCGGCGGTCAGGCCGGTCATCGGCTGGAACTGGTGCGTAAAGTGGGTGGCGCCCTTCTCCATGGCCCAGTCCTTCATGGCGACGGCCACGGCGTCGGCGACGTTCGGATCAAGGGCCTCACCGTGCTTGATGGTTCGCTGGAGGGCCTTGAACACCGGCTTGGGGAGGCGGGCTCGCTGCACCTCCTCGCTGAAGACGTTCATGCCAAACACATTGGTCATCCGCGCATTGCGGAAATCAACGCGGTTGAGCTGGTACTTGGCGGTGGCGATGCTCTTGATCGCCTCCTGGCGCATGTTGGACGAAGCCATCGATCAGTCTCCTGTCGGTGAAAAAGTAACTTGCGAGTTGCCGGCCCAAAGGGACTCGCTTTCGGAACGCGGGGCACCGGATGGTGCATACCGGAGGCCGGGAGTCAAGTGGCGAAAACGCCAAACCGCTTTCCTTGCCGGTCATGTGCAGCAAAGCTCGTGCGAGACGACAAAAGAGCCATTTCCCGAACATTCTATGCTCTAAAAGCAGGCAATGCGAGATAAGAGCTCTGCGGACTGCGCGCTTATCGGGCATGTAGCCAAATGCGTGAAAGAGCTGATTCCTCCTCCAGCCGAGGGCCGCCTTTGACAAGATAGTCCAATTAAAACACCTGCCAATTCATCGACAGTGACATGTCGGCGGAACTTCTGGCGCAAGTATATTCTGAAAAGCAACTTGCGATTGTCTCTCGCTCGCCGCTCTGGTCCAATGTATCGTTCTGGGTGGCCAATGGGCTGGATAACGCCTTACTGTTATGGGCTTGACAGGCACGGGCCTTGGCGGGCAAACTGCCCGCCCCCTTGATCGGGCGGATGCTCGGGAGGAATGCCTCGCTTTGTCAAGGTTTTACGGGAGACGGTCGATAGGCCGTCTATTCAAGACGTGCTTTAGCCCAATGGGAACGATGGCCAGAAAGACCGGAAAAAAACTCGTCATCGTTGAGTCGCCCGCCAAGGCCAGGACGATCAATAAGTACCTTGGCGATGATTACGTCGTGAAGGCGAGCATGGGCCACGTGCGCGATCTGCCCAGCAAGGGGATGGGGGTGGACCTGAAGACGTTCGAGCCGGAGTACGAGATCCTCGAGAGCCGCGGCAAGGTGATCAAGGAGCTTCGCCAGCTTGCCAAACAGAGTGACGAGGTCTACCTGGCAACCGACCTGGACCGCGAGGGAGAGGCGATCGCGTGGCATTTGAAGGAAGCGCTGGCCGTGCCGGATGAGAAGGCGCATCGCGTGATTTTCAACGCCATTACGCGGAGCGAGATCCAGAAGGCTTTCCAGAATCCCCACCGGATCGACATTGACCGGGTCAACGCACAGCAGGCGCGGCGCATCCTCGATCGCATCGTGGGATACGAGATCTCCCCCCTGCTCTGGCGGAAGGTGGCAAGGGGCTTAAGCGCCGGGCGAGTGCAGAGCGTGGCCGTCCGACTGATCGTTGAGCGCGAGCGGGAGATCGAGGCGTTTGTTCCATCGGAATTCTGGAAGATCACCGGGGTGTTCACCGCCGAGGCTGCCAAGGCGTCGTTGCTGGCAGCGAAGTGGAATGACTTTTTGGCCAATACCGGCAACGGCGAGCGGACCAAGGCCGAGCGTGACAAGTGGCTGGCGGAGCATGAGGCGTTCGTGGCTGAACTGGTCGAGTTCGCCGGCAGGAAATTCGAGGCATCGGATCGAGACTCGGCCCGCAAGGCGGCCGAGGCCCTCGGTTTCGTGCTGGATCGCGCGGAAACCAGCGAAGACCCGCAGGCCAAGGGTCCGGCGCGGAACCTGGTTGTGTTCCGTGGCAGGCTTGGGCAGGTTCCGCCGTTTGTCGTCCGGTCGGTGGAAACCAGGCGCACGAGCGTGCGCCCGCCGGCGCCGTTCATCACCAGCACGCTGCAGCAGGCCGCTTCGAGCCGACTGAGTTTCGGGGCACAACGCACGATGCGGATTGCCCAGGCGCTTTACGAAGCCGGGTACATCACCTACATGCGTACCGACTCGACGAACCTGTCGGGCGAAGCGCTGAACATGGTCCGGCCGTTCATCGAAACCCAGTACGGCAAGAACTATCTGCCGGAGAAACCGAACTTCTACGCCTCCTCCAACAAGAGCGCCCAGGAGGCGCACGAGGCGATCCGGCCCACGGACGTTGCCTTCACGCCGCGCGAAGCCCACGCGAAGCTTGCGCCGGATGACTACAAGGTGTACCAGTTGATCTGGAACCGGTTCGTCGCCTGCCAGATGGCACCGGCGGTGTTTGACCAGACGACGGCGACAATCGTCGCCGCAACCCACGGCGGCGATGCGGTCTTTCGCGCCAACGGGCGAAAGCTCGTCTTTGACGGCTTCATGAGGCTCACGGGGGTCAGCAGCGAGGACCAGCTTCTGCCGGAACTGGAGGAACAGAAGCCGGTTTATCCGATCCAGATCGACCCGACACAGCACTTTACACAGCCGCCGCCGCGGTTCACTGAGGCATCGCTGGTCAAGGAACTGGAGCGCCTTGGCATCGGCCGACCGTCCACTTATGCGTCGATCATTCAGACGATCCAGGATCGCGAGTACGTCCAGCAGATTCAGCGGCGCTTCCACGCCACGATGCTGGGCTCGATCGTGACCGACAAGCTGATCCAGGGCTTTCCGGAGATCATGGATGTCGGATTCACGGCGAGCATGGAGGAAAAGCTCGACGAGATCGCCGAGAAGCACCTGGACTGGGTAAAGCTGCTGCGGGACTTTTATGGCCCGTTCCACAAGGATGTGGAGAGCGCGCTGGACAAGCTCGAGCATGCCGGGGGTACGCCCTCGCCGTATTCGTGTGAGAAATGCGGCAGCCCGATGGTGTACCGCATCAGCAAGAACGGCTTTTTCCTGGCTTGCACCAAGCGCGAAGGGTGCGGCGCCACGAGGCCGGTTGACCAGCAGGGCAAACCGACGGTGCGCGAGGTGTCGGAGCACAAGTGCCCGGTGTGCGGGCGCGAGATGATCAAGCGACGGGGGAGATTCGGCGAGTTCCTGGGATGCAGCGGATACTCCGTGAAGGATAACAAGGGCAATCCGGTCTGCTCCACGATCATCAATCTGGACAAGCAGGGAAACCCGCTTCCGCCGAAGCCCAAGCCCATCCAGACAACGATTGCGTGCGAGAAGTGCGGAAGCCCGATGCTGCTTCGCGACTCGAAGCGCGGGCCGTTCCTGGGTTGTTCCAGCTTCCCCCGCTGCCGAAGCACAAAGATGGTCAAGAAGCTGGCGGGGGCCGAGTTGGCGCAGGTGGAGGCGTTGCTTCCGGCGTTGAAAGAGAGCAGCGCCAAGGCGGCGGAGATGGTGGCCAAGGTGCTGGGCCAGGGTGCAGGCGCCCCGCCAGGCAACGGCAAGGCGGGGCCGATCGCCACGGACATCGACTGCGAGGAGTGCGGTAAGCCGATGGTCATCCGCACGGGCAGGCGGGGGCGGTTTCTTGGGTGCAGCGGGTATCCCAAGTGCAAGCAGACGGCGGAAGTGCCGGCGAAACTTCTTGAGGAACTGGGGCTGAACGGGAACGGGGAGGCCAAGACACCGTCAAGTGAGCCTGCCGGCAACCTGCCGGAGGACGATTCGGAAAGGCCGGCGGAGTAGTCGCATGTAGGCTTCCGTGCAAGCGGCGGTTATAACGCACGTCAATGGGCAGCGTTGAACTTCTGTTTCTGGGCACGGGCACCAGCGCGGGCATCCCGATGATCGGCTGCCAGTGCCCGGTCTGCACCAGCACCGATCCTCGCGATAAGCGCACCCGCCCCTGCGTGGTCATCTCGTACGACGGGTTTCACGTTCTTGTCGATGCCTCGCCCGAATTGCGTCTTCAGTGCGTAGCCCACGGGGTCGATCGCATCGACGCCATCGTGGTCACCCATGCCCACGCCGACCACATCATGGGGCTGGACGATGTGCGGCGGTTTAACACGATCAGGAACGGTCCGCTGGATGTCTGGGCGGACGGTCCGACTCATTCGATTCTCGATTCCTGTTTCGGGTATGCGTTTCGTCCTCCCGATCCCACGGCAGGCGTGTACCGACCGCACCTGCTGCGGCGGTTCATTCGGGGACCGTTTGAACTGCATGGCCGGAAATGGATCCCGATTCCGCTGTTTCACGGACAGATGCCGATCTTTGGATTCCGCGTGGGCGACCTGGCATACTGCACCGACTGCAGCCACGTCCCTGAAGAGGCGATGAAACTGCTGACGGGGTTGAAGATCCTCGTCATCGACGGGCTGCAATTCAGGCCGCATCCGACGCATCTTTCAATCGACCAGGCGGTGCAGGTGGCGCAACGCCTGAGGCCGGGTCGCACCTACCTGACACATATTGCCCATGCCGTGGGACACGCCGCAACCTCGACACAACTTCCCGCAGGGGTGGAACTGGCACACGACGGCCTGCGGGTTGCAACCGGACATTGATTGATTCAGGGCAGATTTGTCCGTTAATCGGATTTCGGTCGTTGTCACGCAAACCGGACGCCGGTTATAATCCCTCAGGCGGTTTGATTGGCGGACTGCTTGACATGTGGTGCTTTGCGCCGGCGGCGGGGCGACAGAGAACGGGCCAGACGCATCAGCATTGGCTTGCAGTTTGAGTTAATAGTATGTGCCATAAGGAGTTGTAAATCATGTCAAAGCTGCGTCGCACAAGGGCATTCACGCTGGTTGAGTTGCTGGTGGTCATCGGCATCATCGCGATTCTGGTGGCCATCCTGCTGCCGGCACTCAGCAAGGCCAAGAATCAGGCCGCGGCCGTGCAATGCGGAAGCAACCTCAAGCAATTGGGGATGGCGATCGTGCTCTATGTGAACGACAACCGCGGGTACGCCCCCTGGCCGGCGTCCAACGCGGCCGGCGCCAAGATTGACGACTGGGTGTGGTGGCGGCCCCTGGGCGATTACCAGCAATTCGTTCAGGGTCGTCCGCCGAAGTTTGAGGATGGCCCCCTGGGCAAATACCTCAAGCAGTCGGGGGACCAAGCTAAGGCGTTGTTCCGCTGCCCAGCGGACACCGAATGGGCCTCGCGGGTGGCGCAGTCGGGGTATGCGGGCCCTTACCAGTACAGCTTCACCATGAACGACCGGTTCAATTTCTATCAGCCGAACTCGAGCGGGCTGCCTGGCAACACGTCGGCTACCCCGGCGGCGGGCTTTGAGCGCAAGAAGTTCACTCAGGTCCGTCGGGGCGCACAGAAGGCCCTGCTGGGCGAAGAAGACAACGCGACGATCAACGACGGCCGCTGGGCAATTCGCACCAACTGGCCTCCGACGGGCGTGGATGATCGCCTGTCAGCTCGGCACAGTGGAACGGCCAATGTCCTGTTCTGCGACGGCCACGTCGATCGCATGACGCCCAAGGACGGGAACACGCGCCCGTCGATGAACGATCCGTTCATCGACTATTGATTCAACCCGGCGGGCAACGGCGTGCCATGACCGCCGGGAGAGACTGCCAGGATAAGACCCGCGCAAGGCGCGGGTCTCTTTTCTTGATTTGGTATGTGGATTGCGCGGATTCTTCTTGTCGCGGAGGGCGCATTTGCGATACACTTCTGATTGCGATGCGGCCGCGGGCCGCTCTTGAAAGGAGGTTGTCACGAATTGATCGAAGAACCTGACGGGGCGAGCGCCACGGTAATGGAAGGAGTTGGTGTTGGCTCCAGTCCACGGCGCGCGGTCGGCGCGCTGACGCAGGGAGGTGGTGAGCTGGAAGTCCGGGGGGTGTGCAAGAGCTTCGGGGAAGTTCAAGTCCTGCGCGATGTAAGCTTCACGGTAAGACAAGGCGAGTTTGTAACCCTGCTGGGGCCGTCGGGGTGCGGCAAGACGACACTGCTGCGCATCATCGCGGGGTTGGAGAAGGCGGACAGCGGGCAGGTGTTGCTTTCAGGTTCGCCGTTGTGCGGATTGCCGGCCAACAAGAGGCCGGTAAACACGGTGTTCCAGAGTTATGCCTTGTTTCCGCACCTGAGCGTTTACGAGAACGTGGCCTTTGGCCTGCGATCCCGGGGCATGGTGAACGGGGAGGTGGACCGGCGCGTTCTGCCATCGCTGGATATGCTGCAACTGGGGTCGTTCGCCCGACGGTATCCGCACCAGCTTTCCGGCGGACAGAAGCAGCGCGTGGCGCTGGCAAGGGCGCTGGTGAACGAACCCGAGGTGCTGCTGCTGGATGAGCCGATGTCGGCGCTGGATGCCAAGCTCCGAGCGGAGGTGCAGATCGAGATACGCCGGCTCCAGCGCAGACTTGGCAAGACGTTCATCCTCGTGACCCACGATCAGGACGAGGCGATGACGGTGTCGGATCGGGTGCTGGTGATGCGCGAGGGGCGCATCGAGCAGGGCGGCGAGCCGACGGAAGTCTATGAGCACCCGGTCAACCGGTTCGTGGCCGAATTCCTCGGGCTGGCGAACCTGATCGGGGCCAGGGCCGAGGACGGCGTTCTGGCCACCGAGCTTGGTCGATTGATGACGCATCAGCAGCCGACATGGCAGCGCGGAACGCTGGCAATCCGGCCGGAGCGCGTGCGCGTCTGGGGGGACGAGAAGCCGCCTCACAACGCTGTTCACGTGATGATTCGCGAACTGATCTTCCGCGGCGACCATACGGACCTGTTTGTGGAGCCCGGGAACCTGCGCGTGCGGGTGCCGGCGACGGCGGGCGTGCGTGCGGGACAGCATGTGTGGCTGGAATTGCCGGCCGAACACTTGCAGGTGCTGGCTGATTGAGCGGCATGGTGCGGCAGGCCGCCCCATGCATAACCGGTCCGCCGATGCGGAGACTACCTCGAGATGTTCACAAAGCCGGGAGATACCGCACAACTGCTTTGGAACGGGGAGCTGACCACCAGGGGCCGGCTGTATCGGCTGGGCCTGGGCCTGGCGGGCGGACCGGTCCTCTGGCTTGGCCTGTTCCTGCTGGCGCCATCGGTCGTGCTGATCGCCCTGGCGTTCGCGCAACGGGGAGCCTACGGGCAGATCGAGTGGACCGCGACGCTGGACAATTTCGTGAGGCTGGCGGGGCTTGGCGGCGACCGGTGGACGGGGGATTACCTGCTGATCCTCTGGCGCAGCGTGTGGATGGCGATCGTCACCACGGCCCTGTCGCTGCTGCTCTCCTATCCGCTGGCGTTTTTCATCGCCAGCCGTACGCCGCGCACGCGATACCTGCTGCTTTCGCTGGTGATGGTGCCGTTCTGCACCAACATGGTCATCCGCACGTACGCGTGGCAACTGCTGCTGAGCCGGCAACTGCCGATTGCCAGGCTCGCGGCCATGCTCGGCTTCATTGATGCCGAATCATCGCTGTATCCCAGCGCCTTTGCCGTGTACCTGGGAATGGTCAGCACGTTCCTGCCGTTCGCGATCCTGCCGCTCTACACGAACGTCGAGCGGCTGGACTGGTCGATCGTGGAGGCGGCGCACGACCTGTACGCCTCCCGATGGCGTGTCTTTCGCCACGCGATTCTGCCGCAGACGATCCCGGGGCTGTCGGCCGCGATCATCCTGACGTTCATCCCGGCGATGGGCACCTTTGTCGTGCCCGACCTGCTGGGCGGGGCCAATTACATGCTCGTGGGCAGCCTGATCCAGCAGCAGTTCGGCGCCAGCCGCAACCTGCCGTTTGGAGCGGCCGCGAGTTTCGCGCTGATGGCGATGACGCTGGCGGTGCTGTTCCTGCTGCGGCGACATGGGAAGGAGGCAGCGCGTGAAGGCTAGACTTCATCCCGTTGTCGGCCTGGTCGGAATCCTGACGCTGGCGCTGTTGTACCTTCCGCTACTGGCGGTGGCGATGTTCTCGGTCAACGCCTCGCGCTACGGCCTGACCTGGCGCGGTTTCACGCTCGACTGGTATGTGCGGCTGATGCACAACCAGGCCATCCAGCAGGCGACGTGGAACACGCTGGTGCTGGCGGTGCTCTCCACGCTGATCTCGACGATCCTCGGCACGCTGCTGGCGATCGCCATGGAGCGATTTCCCTGGCCGAATCGCATCCGCAAGGCGTTCGACCTGGTGGTTTACATCCCCGTGGTCATGCCCGATATCGTGTTTGCCGCGGCGCTGGTGGTGGCGTTTGGCGTGCTGCGGTCGGCCTGGTCCGTGTTTGAGCCGGGTTTGCTGACGATGATCGTCGCCCATGTGACGTTCCAAATCGCGTTTGTTGCCCTGGTGGTTCAAAGCCGGCTGGCGACGCTGGGCAGGGTCCTGGAGGAGGCGGCGCGCGATCTCTACGCCAGCACCTGGTATTACCTGCGGCGCGTGCTACTGCCCCTGCTGGCGCCGGGAATCGTGGCCGGGGCGATGCTTGCGTTCACTTTGAGCCTGGATGATTTTGTGATCAGCTTCTTTACGGCGGGGCCGGAATCGACGACACTGCCGATCCACATCTATGCTTCGGTGCGGCGCGGCGTGACGCCGGAAATCCACGCCCTATCGACGTTGATTTTCCTGGCCACGGTCGTGCTGGTGATCGGGCTGGAGCGGATGACCAGAGTGGTGAAGCGAAAGGCGTGAAAGACAAGGGGAGACGGAGGAATCCGACCATGAGACACGTTGTGCTGGCGATGGCGGTCCTGGGTTTGCTGGCTGCCGGGTGCGAGAAGAAAGGCGATGGCAAGCCGCAGGTGACGGTGTACATGTACTCGGAGTACATCGACCCGGCGATTCCCGAGGAATTCGAGAAGGCCACGGGCATCAAGGCCAGGATCGACGTGTACGAGAACAGCGAGGAGATGCTGGCCAAGCTGCAACAGGGAGGCGGCGCCGGCCAGTATGACGTGATCGTGGTTTCTGACGCGCACGTGCCGGCGCTGATCAAGCTCGGGCTGGTTCGTCCGCTTGACATGGCGCAGATCCCCAACGCGAAGAACGTGGACCGGCAGTTCCAGAATCCCCCGTTCGATCCGGAAGGCAGGTACAGCCTCCCCTACCAGTGGGGCACGGTCGGATTGATGTACAACAAGGAGAAGGCCGGATCGAGGTCCGTTTCCTGGAGCATGATCTTTGATCCGCAGCAGCAGATCGGCAAGTACGTGCTGATGGACTCGATGCGCGACATGCTGGGGATCGCCCTGAAGTATCAGGGCAAGTCGATGAATTCGCGCCAGGCGGCCGAAGTGAGATCGGCCGGGGACCTGGTGCTGGCGGCCAAGAAGAGCCCCAACTCGCTTGGCTTCGAGGGGGGCGTGGGCGGCAAGAACCGCGTGATGGCGGGCGAGGCCGCCGCAGCGATCGTGTATAACGGCGACGCGATCAAGGCCATCGCCGAGAATCCCGGCGCCAAGGTTGGCTTTGAGGTCCCCAGGGAAGGCGGAATCATCTGGGTGGACGTGATGCTGATTCCCAGCAAGGCGCCCAACAGCGAGGGGGCGCACCGCTTCATCAATTACATCCTGAACCCCGCGGTCGGGGCGCAGCTCTCAAACTTCAATCACTACGCGACGCCCAATGCGGCCTCGATGCCCCAAATCAAGGAAGAAGACCGCAGGAATCCGGGCATTTATCCCGGCGCGGAGATCATGAAGAAGCTGGAGTATCTCGAGGACGTCGGCCAGGACACGAAGATTTACGACGAAGTCTGGACGAGCGTGAAGGCCAAGTAGAGGGCTTACCGATCGCCCAGCATCAACCGCATCTGATCCGCCAGCGAATCCAGCAGCGGCTCGACGCAAGCCGAGGCTTCGGGGTAGACGCCATTGTTGTAGAAACCGAGGCACGCATGGATCATCGTCTCCTCAAGGCGATCGACCACGCGGACCCCGAGCTTCCGCAGCCGCCGGGCGTATTCCATCGCCTCGTCGCGCAGCACATCGCAGCCGCAGGCCAGCACGAGCGTCGGGGGCAGCATGGACAGGTCGTCACCGGGCGCCAGCAGCGGGCACGCGTCGGGATCGCTCCAGTCCTTCGGATCGGGCAGGTAGAACCGCCTGAACGCCTCGGCCGCCTTCCGCGTCAGCCAGAAGCCCGTGTCATATTGCGCGTAGGAAGGGTACTCGGCGTGGCCGATGTCCACGGAGGGATAAAACAGCGATTCGGCGGCGATGGCAATGCCGTCCTTGCGGGCCTTCCGCGCGATGACGGTCGCCAGCGTCGCCCCGGCGCTGTCGCCGGCGAGCATGACGCGATCCAGGTCAAAGGCGAATCGGTCGGCGTTGCGAATCGTCCACTCCAGTGCCAGCCGCGCATCGACCAGCGCGGCCGGATACGGATGCTCCGGCGCCAATCGATAGTCCACCGAGATGACGATCGCGCTGACGTGATTGGCGAAAAACCGGCATAGGCTGTCATAGGCCGCGATCGAACCGAGAGTCCACCCGCCCCCGTGATAATAGAGGATGACCGGCAGGCGCACCTGCTGCACAAGGGTGCGGCCAACGGGTGCGTAAAGACGAATCGGGATCGCGTGATTGCGCCCGCATACGAAGGTGTCCTGTATCTCCCCCACCGCGATGCGCGACACCATCTTTCGGGAAAGCATCTCTCGCTGGAGCCAGAGGGCGGGCGCCGTCTCAGCCGTAAGGCAATCCAGCGGATTGCCAAGGCGACGTACATCGGCCAGAACGCGCTCGAAGCCCACCGCGGGGCGATAGGGTTGAACAGACCGGTCCATGCGACGGATTCATCTCCTTTCTGCCGGGGCCGGCGGATTGTAACATGGTCTCCAATCACTGTCCGGAGCGAGCATGTCCAACATCAGCCGTCGTCAATTTGCCCGGAACGTTGCCATCGCGGGCGTGGCCAGCGCCGTCAGTTCCCGCCGGATTCTTGGAGCCAACGAGCAGATCCGACTGGGATTCATCGGCCTGGGCAACCGCGGAGACCAGGTGCTCGACGCATTCCTGATGCACAAGGACGCGCAGGTCGTGGGCGTCTGCGACCTGTATCGGCCGTACATGGACTTTGCCGCCAGGAAGATCGGCGGCGACGTGCATCAGACCGCGGACTACCGCCGATTGCTCGATCGCAAGGACATCGACGCGGTGGTCATCTCGACGCCCGACCACTGGCACGCCCTGCAGACGATCGAGGCCTGTGCCGCCGGAAAGGACGTGTATGTCGAGAAGCCCCTGTCGCTGTGCATTGCCGAGGGTCGGGCGATGGTGCAGGCGGCCAGAAAATACAACCGTGTGACGCAGGTCGGCATCCACCGTCGCTCGTCCGACGTCTGCCGCGAGGTGGCGGACTTCATCCGCGAGGGCGGCATCGGCAAAGTCACCGTCGCCCGCGCGTTCCATGTTCAGAACGAATGGCCGCTGGGGATCGGCAGGCCCCAGGATTCCGATCCGCCCGGGGACCTGGACTGGGACGCCTGGATGGGGCCGGCGCCGGTCAGGAAGTACAACAAGAATCGCGCGTTCTATCGCTTCCGATGGTTTTACGACTACTCCGGCGGCCAGCTCACCAACTTCGGCGTTCACTACATCGACATGATCCACCGGGCGCTGGGTCATGATGCACCGCTGTCTGTCGTGGCGATGGGCGGAAAATTCGCGGACTACGACAACCGCGAGGTCCCCGACACGATGGAGGTGATGTGGACCTATCCGGGCAATACCCTGGTCAGCTTCTCGCAGTACAACGCGTCGGCGGCCCCCGCGGCCCTCAAGCCCTGTGAAATCGAGTTCCGCGGCACGAAGGGAACCCTCTATCTGAACTACCAGTCATACGAGGTTGTGCCGGAGGTCATCAAGGCCAGCGAGTTTGCCGCGCGCACGCCGATCGATCGCACCGTCGAGCGGACCTGGAATGTGGGCGCCAGGCCGATGATCGAGCCAAAGCAGGGCAAGGGCTCACAGAACGAGACGGCGGCCCATGCGCGGAACTTCCTGGACTGCATGCGCTCGCGGCAGCGGTGCAACTGCGATATCGAGATCGGCCACCGCAGCACCAGCGCGCCGCTGATCGGCAACATCGCGCACCGCATGAAGGCTTACCTGGAATGGGATGCGCAGGCCGAGCGCTTCACCAACAACGAAGCGGCCAACAGGATGCTCAGCTACGAGTACCGGCGGCCTTACAAGCTACCTGTTTGATGCCCCCGGCGGCGGGAACCCATTGCCGCCGGCCAGTTCCCTGATGGCCGGGGTCTGCTCCAGGAAAAGCTGCAGGTGCGGGAAAGGAATCTGGATGCCCGCGGCATCCAGGGCGTTCTTGATGCGCTCGGTGTACTCGAACGCGATCACCTTCTCGATCGATTCATCCATGATCCAGAAGCGCAGCTCCAGGTTGACGCTACTGGCCGCGCATTCCACGACCACGACCGCCGGGGCCGGCTCCTTGCAGATCCGCGGATCGTTGGCCACCAGGCCGAGCATGACCTTGCGAGCCGCATCGATCGATTCCTTGTAGGCAATGCCCATCGGGATGCGCACCCGGTTGATGGGGTTGGTGCTGTGATTCGAGAGGCGATTGGCCAGCATGTAGGTATTGGGCATCACGATCACTTCGCCATCGCCGTTGAGCATTCGAGTGGAACGGAAGGTGATGCGGAGGATCTGGCCGAAATTGCCGTCGATCTCGATCCAGTCGCCGATGCGGAACGGCTTGTCCCAGAAGATGACGATCCCGGCGATGAAATTGGCCAGGCTCTCCTGCGCCGCAAACCCGATGGCCAGGCCGATGATGGACACGCCGGTGAGCAGGGCGGTGATCTGAATGCCGATCTGGTTGAAGGCAATCACCAGGCCAAAGCCCATGATCGCCCACTTGATGAGCGATCCGAGCATGTCGCGGATGGACGAATCCATGTTGGCCTTGGCCATTCCCCCCACCACGAGCTTGCGCATGCCCCGGTACATCCCCCAGAAGATGACGATGAACAGGAACGCCACGACGACGCGCGGGACCAGGGAAATGATCTCCAGCGTCAACGTGGAAAGGACGCTGCGCCAGAACTCAGGACTGAGGACCTGATCGAGCGTAAGACGTTGCTCGCCCGAGGTGATCTTCAGTAGATCAAGCTGCGCCTCGGACGGTTGGGTTGCCGGCTGCGTGGCCGGGGTCGCCGCGGCATGTGCCACCCCTCCCGTAAGCAGAAGGATCAAGAGAATCAGCCCCGTGGTGATACGACGGACAGAATTCATGGCGACAGCTCCACTGAAAGACCCGTTACAGGGTCGAGAGCGTCGCACGACTCAATCGCCATTGCAAGCATCGTCGCCGCATCAATCGCCACCGGTCTTGCCTGCCGATCCGATCCCTGTGGCAGAGAAGCGATCTGACCGGTCTTTGCCCGCCGGATGCCATGACTCTACCTTGGCTGGACAAGACGAATACCCAGCCCGCCCCGCCAGTGGCCGCCGCGGCGAACGTGTTCCAGAACGGCCCGTTGAAGCGTCGTCCGAGGTGGAGGGGCATCCTGCACTGTGCGTACGTCCCAGCCCAGCACACGCTGGTACAACTGCCAGGCAAGTGACTCGGGCGGCGGAAAAAGCGAGAATCGTCGCTGGAAACGCACCAGGTTGGAGTCGGGCGGGAGGTACAGGGCCAGGTGGGGATCCATCATCCAGGATTCGCAGGTGAAGGCGACGAAGGGGTGGTCAGGGAAATGACGCGGAAAGAACTCGGCCGCAAGTCGGAATGATTCCTCGCAGGCCGCGTCGAGAAGTGGGCCGGTGGCCGGGATATGAACACCGAGAACGGGATCCCCCTTGTGCAACCCGGTCAAGTCCCAGGGGGAATTCATGATCTGGAACTGGAGGCGACCCAATGTGAAGAGCCGGCCTGTAAAGTGCCAGACGGGCCAGTCGATCTCACTGAAACCGAACACTCCATACCGCAGGCGATATTCGCGAATCCACAGATCCAGGTCCATCAAAGTCCGGCGTGTGACGGTCTGGTCGATGCCGCGGGCGGCGTTGAGCCGGCGCACCAGGGGCAGGCCGGAAAGATAGACCAGAACGTACAGCAGCCGACCGGCTTCGCCGTGCCCTTCGAACGTGGGCAGGGCTCGCAGAACCGCGGGCCTATCTTCGTGCCGTTGGAAGATCAAATCGCGGGCGTGCTCGGCCGCCTGAAGCAGGTGGGTCTTGTGCCGCACCTGCCGGGCCGCGCTGGCAAGAGCATCGACGAGGGTGGCGTCCATGCCGATCCAGCGAGCCGAATCGCGGACGAAGCTTTCGTCGAGAAAGCACATGGCAGTTTGTTCACTGCTGACCAAGAAACCGCACCATGGCATCGCGAGACATGAAGTTGCCCCGCTTGAGCTGATTGCCATCGGCATCGACAATGATGATGGTGGGAATGGCGTTGACACCGTAGCGGGCGGTGGCGGTCCGCGAGGCGGCCTGATCAACATCCAGCAGGACGGGAATGAAACGCTCGGAAACCAGTTGGCGCACTTCCTCGGTCGGCCAGACCTCGTGCTTCATGATCTGGCATGGCGGGCACCAGCTTGCCGTAAAATCAAGCAACACCGGTTTGCCGGCCTGCCTGGCCTCGGCCAATGCTGCAGGAAGATCGGTCCGCCAGGGAATCCCATCGTCGGCGTTTGAGCCGGCCACGCGATAGCCCAGGCCTTTGAGAATGGGCCACCACAGAGCGAGAACCCCTGCCAGCATGAGCAGGAAGAGCCACGGAAAAGGCTTTCGGCGATGACCGGACACTGGGGAATTCGCATTGCTCATGACGCTTTGGACCCGCGGAGGAAGATCGGGTTACAGTTCTTCTGCTCAAGTCTACGAATATTACGCACTTACACACATTGTGGCGAATCGACCAACGGCTGGCCATTTGTGCTTGCTCGCCCCATACACGCATAATAGGATTGACATGTCCGGTTTATAGGCTCAGAATAGTCCTGTATCGCGGTGCGCCTGATGAATTCACGTTTTGCGGTCAATTCGATCCCTGGCGCGGTCGGCCTGCTGGGGGCGGTGTTGATCGTGCATTGGCTTGCCAGTGAGCCATTTGCCCGGCCGCTGTTGCCTCGCGAACCGAATCAGGACGGGGCGCAGGCAGCAAGTGCCCTGCCGCCGGTCGATCTGAAGGGGATATTTGAACAGGGGTCGGCAACGGCCGCCGATCTGCCAGGCAGCTGGCCCCGCTTTCGGGGATTGAGACTGGACAATATCAGTTCGGAAACCGAGCCCCTGGCCCGAAAGTGGAAAGGGTCGTCGCCACCGAAGCTATGGTCGGTTGAAGTCGGGGAGGGATATGCCGGGGCGGCGATTCATCGTGGCCGGGTTTACCTGCTCGATTACGACCAGCAGAAGTTGATGGACGTGGTCCGCTGCCTATCGCTGGCCGACGGCAAGGAGATCTGGCGACGGTCCTACAGCGTGGACATCACGCGCAACCACGGCATCACCCGCACGGTTCCTGCCGTCAGCGACAATTTCATCGTCACGCTCGGTCCCAAGTGCCATGTCGTTTGCCTGGACGCCGAGACCGGCGACTTCAAGTGGGGCATCGACCTGGTCCGCGAGTACAACACGACGATACCGCAGTGGTACGCCGGGCAATGCCCGCTGATCGACCAAGACCGGGCCATTCTCGCCCCGGGGGGTGATGCCCTGATGATCGCCGTGGAACTGGCAACGGGAAAGGTGGCCTGGAAGGCTCCCAACCCGCGCAAATGGGACATGACTCACTCGTCGATTGTGCCGACGACATTCGCCGGCAAGCGGATGTACGTATACTGCGCCTCGAAGGGAGTGGCGGGCATTTCGGCCGAGGATGGCACGATCCTCTGGGACACGACCGAGTGGAAGGTGAATATGGCCAACGTGCCGTCGCCGGTGCCTATCGGCGATGGGAGGATCTTCCTTTCCGGCGGCTACGGTGCGGGCTCGATGATGCTCAAACTGGAGGAAACGGACGGGAAGATCGAACCGAAAGTGCTCTACAAGTTGCCGCCGTCGGTCTTCGGCGCCGAGCAGCACACACCCATCCTTTACAAGAATCATCTGTATGGCCTGATTCCGCCCGATGGCCGGCTTGTCTGCCTCAGCCTCGACGGCAAGCAGGTCTGGAACAGCGGTGCGCGGCACCGGTTTGGCCTGGGGCCGTTCATGATCGCCGACGGGATGATCATTGTCCTGCACGAGAATGGCACGCTGGCGTTCGTGGAGGCGACGGAGGCCGGGTTTAAACCGCTGGCCAGCGGGACGGTAATCCCTGATGCGCATGAAGCGTGGGCGCCGCTGGCCCTTGCGGGCGGGCGGCTGATCGCCCGGGACCTGGTTCACATGATCTGCCTGGATGTGAGGAAGGTGGCCAATGAGTGATCCGAAGGACAACTGTGACTGCGGCCCATCCTGCGATTGCCAAGGGGATTGCGAATGCGGACCGGATTGCGCCTGCCATCACCGGCCGTCCACGCTGAAGAAGGTCGGCATCGCCGGCGCGATCATCGCCCTTCCGGTGGCCGCCTATGCGCTGTACAACCGCATCGAGCAGACCTCCGCCGCCCGCAACGCCAGGCTGGCCGAGAAGTTTGCCTACGATGCGTCGGCCATCCGGGCGGTGGATCCTGCCCTCATCAAGTACAAGGAGATCCGCCAGATCGATTTGGGCATGAACGCACCGCAGGCGATCGCGCTGGACGGCCAGGGAAACCTGCTGGCCGCCGGGGAAAACCTGCTCCGCAGGTTCGACAGCGCTGGCCGCATCACCGCGAACATCTCCCTGGAAGGAACCCCCTACTGCCTGGCCGCAGACAAGGATGGGAACATCTTCGTCGGTTTCCGCGATCACGTGGAGATCTACTCGGCCGCCGGCAGGAGAATAGCCGGCTGGAACAGCTTCGGCGATCGGAGCTACCTGACATGCATCGCAATCAATGGAGATGACATTTACGTAGCCGATGCCGGGCGGCGGATGGTGCTGCGGTGCGACCGAGCGGGAAAGGTGCTGAACGAGATCGGCAAGCCCAACGAGGCGCTGGGCGTCCCGGGACTGATCCTGCCCAGCCCGCACCTGGACGTGGCGGTTGGGGCCGATGGGCTGGTGTGGGTCACCAACACCGGCAAGCATCGCCTGGAGGCCTACACACCCCAGGGCCGCCTGGACAAGTTCTGGGGATCGCCGGGAACGAACATCAGCGAGTTTTTCGGATGCTGCAACCCGACGGATTTTGCCCTGCTGTCGGACGGTACTTTCATCACCGCCGAGAAGGGAATCCCGCGCGTCAAGAAGTACGATACTCACTTCAACCTCGAGGCGGTCGTTGCCGCGCCGTCGGTGTTTGGGGAGAACCAGACGGGGCTGGACGTGGCGGCCGGCGCCGATGGCCAGATCTTCGTTCTGGCTCGCGGCGCCAGATCGGTGCGGGTCTTTGCCCCAAGCGGTGCAGGAGGCCCCCAATGAACGGGATCATGAACCGGCGCGAGTTTATCAGGAGCGTGACCCGCTACACCCTCGCGGGCGGACTGCTTGCCGGGTCGGGTCTGCTCGTCTGGGGCATCACCCCCGATCGCAATTGCCGCAAGCCCATGGAATGCGGCGACTGCGATCTTTTCAGGAACTGCACGTTGCCCAAGGCGTCGGCCTTCGCCGATTCGCCGAACCGCCGATCCGCCGGTTCGGCTCTCAGGGAGGCGTCCAATGGCTGAGCAGCGCGACACCTCCCGCCGTTCGTTCCTTTCCGACGGTTTCCGCGCCGGAACGCTGCTGGCGCTGGGCGGCGTGCTGGGAACGGTGATTTCCCGCTCAAGGGCGGCCGAGACAACCGTCTGGCAAATCGATCCTTACAAGTGCATCCAGTGCGAAAAGTGCGCAACGCAGTGTGTGCTGAATCCATCGGCCGTCAAGTGCGTGAACGTGTTTCCGCTGTGCGGGTATTGCAATCTCTGCACCGGCTACTTTGAGGCCTCGCCCAACGCTCTGAACACGGGGGCCGAGAACCAGCTCTGCCCCACGGGCGCGATCAAGCGCAAGTGGATCGAGGGAGAGGCGTACGAATACACCATCGACGCGGATTTGTGCATCGGCTGCTCCAGGTGTGTCAAGGGATGCGAGGATTACGGCAACGGGTCTTTCTTCCTCCAGATTGACCAGCGGCTCTGCGTGCAGTGCAACCAGTGCTCCATCGCGCAGCAATGCCCATCGCGCGCCATCTCGCGCGTTCCGGCCAGCACTCCCTACATCCTCAAGACCAAGACCAGGAACGGCTGATGCGGCGGCATGATGTGAAAACCACGGGCCCTGGAAATGTTTCACCACGGGTAGCTTGCCCGCAGCCCCGTTCGTCGCCGCGTCGCATTCTTGCCTGGTCGCTGTTCGCGTTCACCCTCCTGTGCGCCGGCGGCGTTTCCGCGGTAGAGCGATTCCCCGCCCCTGAATTCCGTTCAGGCTATCAGTTGCCGAAAACCGAAGTCTCCCCGGTTCATTCCGCATGGTACGGCTACATCGACATGGCCGTGCTCGCCGGGGCGCTGGGCCTGGCTGTCCACTTCATCTACAACTGGCGCTCGCGGCGGGCCGTCTTCTGGCTCACGATCTTCTCGCTGCTCTATTTCGGCTTCTGGCGGAAGGGATGCATCTGCCCCATCGGCTCAATCCAGAACGTCGCCTATGCCGCCGGGTCCGGCAGCTACGCCCTGCCGCTGGGCGTGGCCGTCTTCTTCGTCCTGCCGCTGCTGACAACGCTCTTTTTCGGCCGGGCGTTTTGTGCCGCCGTGTGTCCCCTGGGCGCCATCCAGGATGTCGTACTCTGGAAGCCGGTTAACGTGCCACCGTGGCTGGAACAGGGCCTTGGCCTGTTCGCCTATCTCTACCTGGGCCTGGCGGTTCTGTTCGCATCCATCGGCAGCGACTTTGTGATCTGCCGGTATGATCCGTTCGTGGGTTTCTTCCGGCTCAGCGCCGAGGCGTCGATGCTGTTTCTTGGCGGCGTGCTCCTGCTGGCCAGCATGTTCATTGGCCGGACCTACTGCCGCTTTATCTGTCCCTACGGGGTGATTCTCCGGATTCTCTCGATCTTCTCCAAGCGAACCGTGAGCATCACCCCCACCGACTGCGTCGATTGTCGCCTCTGCGAGCAGTCGTGTCCCTTCGGCGCGATCCGTTTCCCCACTCCGCAGGGCAATCCCCGGCGAAGCAGGGACGGCAAGCACCAGCTGGCCCTGGCCATCGCGCTGCTGCCGGTGATCGTGGCCGGTTTTGCCGGGGCGGGCTGGCTGGCGCGGAACGCTCTGTCGCGCGCGGACTTCACGGTCCGGCAGGCGGAGCGAGTCTGGCTGGAAGAGAACAAGCTGGTGCAGGGCGAGACGAACGAGAGCAAGGCGTTTCGCGATCAAGGCCGGACACCCGCCGAGCTCTACGCCGACGCCCGCACGATCCAGCGCAAGTACGCGATCGGCGCACCGATGCTGGGCGCGTATATGGGCCTGGTGATCGGCATCAAGCTCATCGCGCTGATTGTCCGTCGGCAGCGAAGCGGCTACACGACCGATCCCGGTGGATGCGTGGCATGCGCCCGGTGCTATGTCTCGTGCCCCGTCGAGCGCGAGCAGAAAGAGGAACGCCGGCGAGAGTTGGTGGTCGCATGATGCGAGCCGAATACAGGACGCGCGTAAAGGGCAGGTTCCAGGCGGGCGGCGAACGCCGCCTCGCCGAGGTCTGGAAGGCGACTTGTGTCCCCTGAAGATGATGCCATGACCCAACAGGCTCTCCAACTTGAACTTCAGGTCGATCACCGCCGGCGGGTCTGGTCCCGCGTCGCACTCCACACCGCCGCCGTCGCCAGTCTCTATTGCCTGGTGGTCATCGGCATACTCATTGCGGTATTGCTTCGCGACTGGCGCGACAATCCGCTTACCGCCGACCGAATTGCCGAGCTCAAGGCCCAGCTTGCCGCCCAGCCCGACAGTGAGCAGATCAAGCAGCAAATCAGGGACATCGATCTCCAGGTCCGGAAGACCTATTTCCATCATCGTGCCTTTGTGCGCCACGGAGGGTTTCTGCTGCTTGGGGGAGTGATCGTCTTCGCCATCGCCGCCCAACTGGCGGGCAAGCTCGTCGAAACACCCTATGTTCCGGGACCACTTCCCTACTCCCGCGCGCACCCGGCGATGGTTGCCCGCGCCGCCCGCTGGATGACCGTCGGGTTCGCCTGCACGACGGCCGCAGTGTTCATCCTGCTGGGGATGCTGCCGCAGCATCGACTGCCGAGTTTTGCCGAGGCGCCGAACCCGGTTCCCGCGGCAAATGCCGGACCTGATCAGACTGCGTCGGCGAGCGAGCCGCTTCCCCCGCGGCAAGAATACGAAGCGAACTGGCCCATGTTTCGCGGCCCATACGGCACGGGGCATATCGCGCAGGGCGAGTATCCAATAGACTGGGACGGCGCTTCCGGGCGGAATGTTCTTTGGAAAGCGGCCATCGACCTGCCGGGAAACAATTCTCCGATCGTTTGGGACAATCTGGTCTTTTGCTCGGCCGCCAGTGAGAGCAACCGCGCGATCTATTGTTTTGACGCCTCCTCGGGCGCATTGAAGTGGAAACAACCACTTCCCGTCGGCGGCAAGGTTGAGCTGATGGAGGATACCGGCTTTGCCGCCTCCACGATGGCGACCGACGGCCGGCGAGTCTTTGCGATCTTTCCCGACGGCGCCCTTTTCGCCCTCGATTTCTCGGGCAAGATCGCCTGGACCAAGTCGCTGGGCATTCCAAAGAACCAATACGGCCACGCCTCGTCGCTGCTGGTCTTCGAAGACAAACTGATCGTTCAATACGACCAGGGGGACTCGCCCAAGAAGGAACAGGCCGCCATCCTGGCCTTCGACGCTCTCAGCGGCAGACAACTCTGGTCCACAAAGCGGGCAGTGAAGAACTCCTGGACCAGCCCGATCCTGGCCATGACCAGCAGCGGCCCGCAGATCATTACGGCGGCCGAGCCGTGGATTGCGGCCTATGATCCGGCGAGCGGAGCGGAGATCTGGCGGGCCAAGGGCAACATCGGCGACGTGGCGCCGTCACCCGCGTATGCGAACGACATTGCGTACCTTGCGCAGGACCGCGGCGACCTGTTCGCCTTCAGGACCGACGGCAAGGGAGATGTGACGGCGACGCACAAGCTGCCATGGGACATCACCGACTATCTGCCGGAGTTCGTCAGCCCGGTCTGCAACGGCGAACTGGTTTTCATGGTGAAGGAAAGCGGCACCGTCACCTGCATCGACGCCCGGAGCGGCGAGCAGGTCTGGCAGCAGGAACTGGAAGTGGAAAACCACGCTTCGCCGATCGTTGTCGGCAAGCTGGTTTACCTGATCGACACGAAAGGCCAGATGTTCATTTTCGAGGCAGCCCGGCAATACAAGCTGGTCGCCAGGCCGAACCTGGGTGAAGAGGTCAACGCCACGCCGGCCTTTGTCGGCGGGCGCATTTATATCCGCGGCAAGCAGCACCTGTACTGCATAGGCAAGTAGATGGTCCAGGCAACGTTTGATTCTCGACGGCCGGTGACGGACGACGACTTCGTCGCCCAAGTGGTGGACCGCTTTGGGCGGACGCCGGACCAGGTGATCCCGATCCTGCAGGCCGTGCAGGAGCACTATCACTGGCTTCCTCCCGAGGCGCTGCAGCGGATCACCGAATTGACGGAGATCACGCCGGCGCAGATAGCCGGCGTCGCCACGTTTTATGCCCAGTTCCGGCATCGTCCGGCCGGTAAGCACATCATCCGCGTCTGCCACGGCACCGCATGCCATGTGAAGGGTTCGGAGTTGATCGAGGATTCTCTCCGCCGCGAGTTGCACATTGCGCCCGGCGAGGACACCGACGCGGACGGCCAGTTCACCATCGAGCGAGTCGGATGCCTGGGCTGCTGCACGCTGGCCCCGGTGGTGCAGATCGGAGCGGTCACATACGGGCACCGCACGCCCGAGAATGCGGCACAGGCGATTGCCGACTACCTGGAGTATGCCGACAACCCGCAGGTCCAGGCGGAAAAGGCCCGGGCCTCGCGCAGCGGGTTGCCGCCCGCAGAGATTCGCGTCGGCTGCGGCTCCTGCTGCATCGCCGGGGGCGCCAATGACGTTCGTGTTGCGCTGGAGCAGGCGGTCCATCGGACCGGCGCCCATGCCGTCATCAAGCCGGTTGGCTGCGTGGGCATGTGCCACCAGACGCCGATGGTCGAGGTGACCAGTCAGGGCCGGCAGCTCACGCTGTACGCCAAGGTGACTGCGGAGCAGGCCGATGCCATCGTGCGCCGGCATATTCGGCCTCGCGGCTTCTTCCGCCGCATCCAGTCCGGCATTTCAATCGCCCTGGAAAGACTTCTGACCGACGAATCCTGGGAACCTGTTCAGCGCCACGCCCTGAACACGCGAGACGGACCGGTCTGTGATTTCCTGGGTCCCCAGAAGCGCATCGCCACGGAGGCATGCGGCACGCTCGATCCGCTGGACATTGACGAGTACATGGCCTTCCAGGGATACGATGCCCTGAGGAAAGCGGTCCAGGACCTGCGGCCGGAGTCGATCATCGACACGGTCAGGAGATCCGGCCTCCGTGGCCGAGGCGGCGCCGGATTCCCGACAGGCGAAAAGTGGGCGCGCGTGGCCGCCACCCCGTCGGATCTGAAGTACGTTCTGTGCAACGGCGACGAAGGCGACCCTGGCGCGTTCATGGATCGCATGATTCTCGAGAGTTTTCCCTACCGGGTGCTCGAGGGCATGACGATCGCGGCGATGGCCGTGGGAGCGACGCAGGGGATTCTCTATATTCGTCATGAGTACCCGCTGGCCGTGCAGCGCATTCGCGCGGCGATCCGGATCTGCGAATCACGGAACCTGCTGGGCTCCAACATCCTGGGTTCGAACTATTCCCTGCACCTGCGGATCGTCGAAGGGGCGGGCGCGTTCATCTGTGGGGAGGAGACGGCGCTGATCGCCTCCATCGAAGGACGGCGCGGCACACCCACGCTCCGCCCACCGTTTCCCGCCGAATCCGGCCTGCACCACAAGCCGACACTCATCAACAACGTCGAAACCTATGCGATGGTCCCCTGGATCATCCGCAACGGTGCGGAGGCCTTCGCCGCCATCGGCACGGAAAAATCCAAGGGCACCAAGGTTTTCGCCCTCACCGGCAAGATCAACGGCGGCGGGCTGATCGAGGTGCCGATGGGCATCACCATCCGCCAGATCGTGGAGCAGATCGGGCACGGGGTGGCCAAGGGCCGAAAGCTCAAGGCGGTGCAGATCGGCGGTCCGTCGGGCGGCTGCATTCCGGCCGAGCTGGTTGACCTGCCGGTTGACTATGAATCGCTCTCCAGGGCCGGGGCAATCATGGGCTCGGGCGGCATGGTCGTGCTGGATGACACCGATTGCATGGTGGACATCGCCAGGTACTTCCTGCACTTCACGCAGGCCGAATCCTGCGGCAAGTGCTCTTTCTGCCGCATCGGGACGAAGGTGATGCTGGATATTCTCTACCGGATGGTGGCGGGCAAGGCAAAACCGGACGACCTGCGAAAGCTCGAGGAGCTGGCGCCGCGCGTGAAAAGCTCGAGCCTGTGCGGCCTGGGGCAGACAGCGCCCAATCCCGTGTTGACGACGCTGCGGTATTTCCGCCACGAGTATGAGGAACACCTGCGGGGCCGCTGTCCGGCCGGTCGGTGCAAGGGCCTGATCAGGTACGTGGTCAACGACGCCTGTTTCGGCTGCACGAAGTGCGCCCAGGAGTGTCCGTCGGGCGCGATCCAGTTCAGGCCCTACCAGAAGCACGAGATCAACGCGGAGAAATGCACTCGTTGCGACATCTGCCGCACCACTTGCCCGGTGAAGGCCATTGAGATCGTCTGACGCTTGCCATGTGATGCGCGAGGTGACATGCCGACGATTCGCATCGATTCCCGTGAGGTGACTGTCGAGCCCGGCTCGACCATCCTCGACGCCGCGCGCAAGCTGGGCCTGGACATTCCGGCACTGTGCCACCGCGACGGGTATGAACCCAACACATCGTGCCTCTGCTGCATCGTCAAGGTCAACGGCGGTGCCCGCCTCGTGCCCTCCTGTGCGACCAGGGCAACGGACGGCATGGTTGTCGAATCGGAAACCCCCGAGGTTCACGAGGCCCGCAAGACGGCCCTTGAATTGCTTCTGGCCGACCATGCCGGCGACTGCCTGGCTCCCTGCACGAACGTTTGTCCGGCCCACATGGACATTCCGCTGATGATCCGCCAGATTTCCGCCGGCCGGCTTCACGACGCGATCGTGACGGTCAAGCAGACCATCGCGCTGCCGGCAACACTGGGCCGGATCTGCCCGGAGTTGTGCGAGAACGGGTGCCGCCGCAAGCAGTACGACGCGCCGGTTTCCATCTGCCAGCTCAAGCGCCACGTGGCGGATGTTGACCTGGCATCGCCTGCTCCCTATCTGCCGCCCTGCCGGGAGAGTTCCGACAAGCGCGTGGCCATTGTCGGCAGTGGCCCGGCCGGACTGGCGGCCGCGTGGTACCTGCTTCAGTCTGGCCACCAGGCCGTGATCTTCGACGAGCACGAGCTGCCCGGCGGCAACCTCCGCTACGCCGTACCCAAGGACCAGCTTCCCGACGCCGTGCTGGATGCCGAGATCGACCTGATCCGGCGGCTGGGCGCGGAGTTCAGGCTGGGCGTGCGCATCGGCCGTGAAGTGACCATCGCCGACCTGCGGGCGCAGTTCGATGCCGTTCTGATCGCCGTGGGCGAGCTGGACAAGGGGAAAGCCGCCGCACTCGGATTGGAATTGACCGGCAAGGGGTTGAAGCTGAACCGCGACACCATGATGACCGGCATCGACGGCGTCTTCGCCGCCGGTGCCGCCACGGGCCCCATGAAACACGCCGTCCGCGCGGTGGCCGAGGGGCGCCAGGCCGCAGAACTGATCGACCTGTATGTCCGCGGTATCCGGATCGTTCCCCACGGCCCGACATTCACGGTGCGGCTGGGAGTTCTCACCGACGCGGAGTTCAGGGCATTCTCGGCCCAATCACCCGCCACCCCGCGCGCCGCAAGCCCTTCAGGGGTTCTGTCCGCACCCGCGGCCAGAACCGAGTCTGAACGTTGTCTGGGGTGCGACTGCGCCAAGCTCGACGGCTGCGCCCTGCGGCATTACTCGATCAAGTACGGAGCCAGCCCCACCCGTTACAAGACCGAGCGAAGGCCCTTTGAACGGATCATCACCCACGCGTCGATCGTCTACGAACCTGGCAAGTGCATTGCCTGCGGCCTGTGCGTGCAGATCGCCGGCAGGGCGCAGGAGCCGCTGGGCCTGAGCTTCATTGGTCGGGGATTCCGGGTGAAAGTCGCCGCGCCGTTCGATGCGGACCTTTCTGAGGCACTGCGAAAGGTTGGCGAGGAGTGCTGCCGCGCCTGTCCCACCAGCGCCTTGTCCCTGCGCAACGCCAGGATGGACCACCGTGACCAGCCCGCCCCGAAGCGGTAGTGCGGCAGGGATTCGCATCGGCGACCATTGCGCTCCTTGCCAGCACATTAACATAATCCTCATATTTCGATCACGGGCCTATTACCGTTCGCTCATAAGTGTCTCAACGTCCACTTAACCCCCGCAACGGGAAGGAGACGCTATGAAGGGATTGGCAGTCGTTTTGGGAATGGCGGTCGCCGCGCATGGCTGCGCCAGCAACCAAGGCAAGAACGAAGCGGTCCAGGCCGGGCCGGCAGCCGCGCCCGCCAGCACGGCGGCAAAGCCCCCCGCCTCGTCCAAGCTCTACTTCGAAATGCCCAAGGACGGCAAGATTTATGTCTTTGGCAACGTATCCACGATGCAGCAGGTCGGCAGCGGCAAGATACCCTCCGGCATGGTCACCAAGGAGAACTTCGGTCCCGCCGGCGAGACGGTAGTGTTTGAGACCGACGGCGCCGGCCTTGAGACCCGCCTGATGGAGGAATACACCAAGCAGCATCCCAAGGCCAAGTAGATCGCGCTCACCGCTGAAGCAGTGGATCCCGCAGCCCCTCACGGGTGTCTGCGGGTTCTGTCTTTTCCTGCTCTGATCAGTCGCCTGATCAACGCACCGTTTCACGTCGCCTGATGCGCCGGTCCGCGTTCATTGCGATCGATCAGGTGGAACAGGCTCTCCAACAAGGTGCCATCGACTGTCCTCCACGCGAATGGGCCTGCCGCCGGCGGAGTCCTGCGCATCGGCCTGGTCTTGCGCCGATTCTGCTGCCGCGATGCCGATTGCCCGCCGGATCAGCAGCCCAATATCGTCGAAGATCGAATAGGCCACGGGAGTGACCAGCAGCGTCAACAGCAGCGAGAGGGACTGCCCGCCGATCACCACGATCGCAACGGCGCGCCGCTCCTCGGCACCGGGACCGGAACCGATCGCCATGGGCAGCATTCCGGCAACCAGCGCCAGGGTCGTCATGAGAATCGGGCGCAGGCGGTCGCGATTGGCCTGGATGATGGCCTCGGCCCGGGGAACACCCTGGCGGCGGAGGTTGTTCATGTGGTCTATCTGGAGAATGGCGTTTTTCTTCACCACGCCGAACAGCACCAGCAACCCAAGGGCCGAGTAGAGATTGAGCGTCCCGCCGAGATACCAGAGGGAAAGAAGGGCAAACGGCACCGTGAGCGGCAGGGAAAGAAGAATGGTGACCGGGTGGATCAGGCTCTCGTAGTTGCTGGCGAGAATGATGTACATGAAGATCACCGACAGCAGGAACGCCCAGAGGAACTCGTGAAAGGTGCGTTCCAGTTCGCGGGCCCGGCCGGTGACACGGGTGGTGTAAGCGGCCGGGAGACTCATTCCTGCAACGGCGTCACGCAGGGCCTGGATGCGGTCGGCCATGGCATATCCCGGGGCGACGCTCCCGCGAACGGAGACCGTTCGATAACGATCCAGGCGGTCGATGCGCGAGGCCGACGGAGCCGTCTCCACCGTGGCGATGTTGGCCAACTGCACCAGTCCACCGCCGCGCCGGGGCAGGTAGAGACGATCGATAAGGCGCGGGTCGTTTCGGTCCTGCTCGCCGAGTCGCAACTGCACGTCGTAGTCCTCGTTCTCGACCGGATCCAGGAACGTGGAAACCTCGGCGTCGCCGCCGACCATCAGGCGCAGCGCGGTGCCGATGTCGCGGGCGTCGATCCCCAGGTCGGCGGCGCGGGCGCGGTCGATATTGACGCGCAGCTCCGGCTTGTCCAGGCGCAGGGTGGTGTCGGCATCGGCGATGCCGGGGATTTCCGGCGGCCGACCGTCAATCTCGCGCGTCTTGTCGCGAAGGGCCTCGGCGTAACGAGCCAGGGACACCAGGTCCGGCCCGCGGAGAACGAAGTCGATGTCATGCTGGGCGCCGCCGATGTTGAACGACGGGTTGGAGCGGACGGAGGTGCGGATATCGCGGAACCTGCGGAGTCGCTGTCGCAACTCGACCATCACGTCGCGCTGCGAGTAATTGTCCCGCCATGCAGCCAGCGGATCCCCCCTTTCGATGCCATCCCAGAGCCGGCGGAACGTGAACACCCGTTCTTCATGAGGCGCGATGCGCACAAAGAGCGACGCCTGGTTGACGCCGCCGATGAATCCGCCGCCCGCGGTGGCGAGCACTGTGCGCACCTGCGGCATGGATCGGACCTCGGCCTCGACCTCCCGGAGCACTTCATCCATCGCCGCAAGAGCGGTTCCCTCACGTGCGTTGATGTTGACGCTGAACTCGGCTTCGTCCACGTCACTGGGCACATACTCCTGCCGAACCATGCGGTACAGCGGCACGGAACAGATCGCCACCCCGATCCCCAGCAAGGCCACCAGGAAGCGAAGCTTCATCGACCAGCGAAGCAGGAAGGTGTAAATCGCATCGATGAAGCGGTAGAACCCGCGGCGCGAGGCTGCCGCGCCGTGTCCGCCGGCATCCCTGGCCCTCAGCATCCGGGCGCTCATCATGGGCGTGAGCGTAAAGGAAACCAGCAGGCTGACCAGCACCGCAACGGCGGCGGTGATGCCGAACTGGTAGAGGAAACGCCCGGAGATCGACGACATGAACGAGACGGGCAGAAAGACCACCACCAGCGATAGCGTCGTGGCAAGCACCGCCAGCCCGATCTCGCGCGTGGCCTCGCGGGCGGCGACAAAGGCACTGACCCTCTTTTCCTCGACCCAGCGAAAAATGTTCTCGAGCACGACGATGGCGTCGTCGATGACCACGCCCACCATCAGGACCAGGGCCAGCATCGTCACGCTGTTGAGCGTGAAGTTCAGCGCCCACATCATGCCGAACGTGGAGACGGTGGAGGCGGGAATCGCGATCGCGGCGATAATCGTGGACCGCCAGGACCGCATGAACACGAGCACGACCAGGCTGGCCAGAATCGAACCCAGGATCAGGTGGGTGTTGATCTCGTGCAGTGCCGAGTAGATGTATTTCGACTGGTCACGGATGATCTCGATCTTCACGTCGGTCGGAAGCTGCTGCTCGATGCGCTTCAGGGCCTCCTTGGCTCCCTCGATGACCTCGACCGTGTTGGCCTTCGACTGGCGCTGGATTTCCAGCGAGACGCACGGCAGGCCGTTCAGACGGGAGATCGAACGCTGCTCCCGGGTGCCATCCTCGGCGCGGCCAATGTCCTTGACCCGGATCGGCGAGCCGTTCCTAGTGGCGATGACCAGGTTGCTGAAGCCATCGGCCGTCGTGAACCGTCCCGTCGTTCGCAGGGTCAGTTCGCGATCGCGCCCGGTGACGTTGCCGCCGGGGATGTCGGCGTTCTGCCGCTGGATGGCATCGCGAACGGCGGTGATGGGCAGTTCGTAGGCCGCCAGTTTCTCGGCATCGACCCAGATGTTGATCGTGCGGTCCAGGCCGCCATTGATGCGCACCTGCCCCACGCCGGTGGACCGCTCGAGCTGGGTCTTGACGATCTTGTCGGCCAGTTCAGTCAGCTCGCGCACGGTGCGGTTCCCGGAGAGAACCAGGGTGAGCACGGGCTGGGAGTCGTTGTCGAACTTGGACACGATGGGCGGATCGGTGTCATCGGGCAACTGGCGGATCACGGTCGCCACGCGATCTCGCACGTCCTGGGCGGCGGCGTCGATGTCGCGCCGCAGGTTGAACGTTGCCATCACGAAGCAGTTGCCGGGACCGCACACGCTGCGGAGTTCCTCGATGCCCTCCACCGTGTTGACCACGCTCTCGATCTTGTCGGCGATCTCGGTCTCCATCTCCTCGGGCGTTGCGCCGCGGAGAGTCACGCGGACCGACACCGTCGGCAGGTCAACGGAAGGAAAGCGATCAACCCCCAGTCGCGAGTAACTCGCCGCGCCGACGACGACCAGCGCGAGGATGATCATGGCCGCAAATACGGGGCGATTGATACAGATTTCCGCGAGCTTCTGCATGATGCCTCAAGCAAGGATACCCGAACGCGGCGGGGTTCGACTACGGTGACGCCCGCGTTGTCGCCGGCCGGGTCGCCGGCTCGCCCGGCAGGCGCCCGCCAAGCTGGCCGGTCGCCCGCAGCAGCCGGAGGTACATCAGTTTGCGATCATACCGCTCGCTGGCAAGCTCGAGTTGTGCGGTCAGGAGCGAGGCCTGGGCCGTCAGGCGGTCCAGATTGGTGCCCCATCCGGCCTTGTACAACTCCTCGGCCGAGCGAAGAGCCTGTTCGGCCGCGGTCAACTGGACCTGCAATTCGCGAAGGCGATCGGCACTGGCGTGCAGGTCCTGGTAAACCACCTCGACATCGCGGCGGATTTCCCGGCCGGTCTGCAACTCGTTGAGCCGGGCGCTGCGGAGCCGCGACCAGGCCGCACGCACGTCGGCATGAATCCGGCCGGCGGAGAAGATGGGGAGATTGGCGATGAGCAGCGCATTCCAGTCGCTCTCGCTGGGCAGGCTCTCCCGCTTGAGAAAGACGTTGAGGTTCAGGCTCACGGACGGATAATACTGGCCGATGGCGGCATCCACCTCCAGCCGGGCGGCATCCACCGCCGCCCGGGCCGCCACCAGATCCTGACGCCATTCCGCCGCCGTTTGCTGGTAGTCTTCCAGCGAGAGCAGCGCCTCGGGTACCTGTTTGTCATCGACCAGCGGGCTGTCGCCGACATCGGTGCCGATCAGATATGACAGCGTGGTTCGTCCATCGGCCGCGTCATTCTGGGCTTCGATCAGGCGGACACGAGTGGAGGCGGCCTGCGATTCGGTCTGGAACACATCCAGCGGCGGAACTGTGCCGGCCTCGCGGCGGGCACGGGTGTCGCGCACACGGGTCTCCTGCACCGCCAGCGAACTGCGCAGCACCTCGACCAGCCGCTCGGAGCGCAGGGTCTGGTAGTATGTGGCGGCCACTTCCAGCAGGACGGTCGCCTGCGCCTCCAGCAGCAGCGCCCGCCGTTGCTGGACCGTCCGACCCGCCGCGCGATAGTTAGCCACGTCGCTCATTCCGCGGAAGAGGTTGCCTTGGGCGTTGACCGGCACGTCCAGCCGGGAACGATCGGCGCCGGGCACAGGATCCTGCCGGAAATGGCTCGGGGCGAGGCTGATCGTGGGGAGGAACTCGGCGAATGCGCGGTCCTTCTCGATCAGCGCCCGCAGGTACTGCTCGCCCTCGAGTCCCAGTCGCTCGTTGTGGTGGTTCGCCAGTTGCATGGCGAGTTCAAGCGTGAGCGGCTGCCCGGCCGCAAAATCCGGCGCGGGCTGCTCGGTTCCCAGGATCTGCCTGTAAATGCCGACTTCTTTCAGCTGATCAACAGCGCAGCCCGCCGACAGGCCGCACAGCAGTGCGGCGCCGCTGAGCAATTTGAAAGCCGTTGCGCCCGCGGTTCCCAAGGAAGGTCTTTCGTCAGAACGCCGGACCGATATACTCTTGGCCTGCCTGATCCAAGACGGGCCGTATTGTAAAGGCACCGATTGGACAGTCAAAAGGCGTTTGATATGCGTACACTGCTCTTGGTGCTGTTTATCGGGCCGTGGCTGCCGACACTGTTGGCGGGCTGCAATGAACAGCCGGCCGCTCCTGCCGCACAACAGTCCAGGGCGCGTGACCCGATTCCCGTGGCCGTCGCGGCCGTCACGATTCAGCCGGCGCAGCGCACCGTCGAGGTCGTCGGCACATTGTGGGGCGATGAGGATGCGACGATCTCCGCGAAGGTTTCGGGCCGAATCCTGTCGATCCACGTGGACGTGGGCGATCGCGTGGACGCCGGCCAGGTGCTGGCGCAGATCGATCCGACGGATTACCAGCTACTGGTGACACAGAGGGAACTGGCGGTGCGGGAGATACTGGCCAAGCTTGGCCTGCGGGAGTTTCCCCCAGCGGACTTCGACCCGGGCACGGTTCCCACGGTTCAGCGGGCGCGGCTGCAGGCGGAAAATGCCGAGGCCAAGCACCGTCGCGGGCGCCAGCTTCATGAGCAGGACCCGCCGCTGATCAGCGACCAGGACTACGCCGACCTCCAGACTCTGGCCGAGGTGGCACAGAAGAACTACTCGGTTGAAAGACTCAACGCCGAGGCCCTGCTGGCACAGGCCAGCGCCAGCCGCGCCGAACTGGATCTGGCGCGGCAGCGTCTTCTGGACACGACGATCCGCAGTCCGCAGACGGCGCGGAGCACGGTGTCCCTGGCCTCGATCTCAAGCGAGAGCCCGGCGACCCAGCCGACCGATCACTCGTACGCGGTGGCGGCACGGCTGGTTTCCTTCGGCGAGTATGTCAAGGAAGGCACGCCGCTGTTTCGACTGGTGGATGACGACCCGATCAAGCTACGGGCCATGGCCCCGGAAAAGCACGTCGCGGAGATTGCCGTGGGGCAGACGGTGCGGGTTCGGATCGAGGCATATCCCGACGAATTCATCGGAACGATCTCGCGGGCCAATCCGCAAATCGACCCGTTGAGCCGCACGTTCCAGTTCGAGGTGCTGATTCCCAATCCCGAGCACCGTCTCAAGCCGGGCGGGTTTGCCAGGGGCTCAGTCAACACGCGGGTGGACCCCAAGGCGGTTTTCGTGCCGCGACAGGCGCTGGTGACTTTCGCCGGGGTGAACAAGGTCTTTGCCGTCAAGGCAGACAAGGCCGTCGAAATACTGGTTGAGCCCGGAGATCGCGCCGGCGACCTGGTCGAGATCCGCAAGGGACTGGCCGGCAGCGAGACAATCGTGGTGGCCGGAGCCAATCGCCTGGCCAACGGCGCCCCGGTGGTCGTCAAGGATACTGTCAGCGAATGATCGCACATGAACGGCGACGCGCAGTCTTACCTCAGGCCATATGCCAGGGCCGCCCGGCAGTACGGTGGCGGCTTCAAGTCGCTTCTCTGGGCCAGTCCGCACACGCAGCGGCAGCGATTCGAGGCACTTGCCCGCGCCGTTGATTTCAGCGGGAAGAACGTGCTCGACCTGGGATGCGGGCGGGCCGACTTTTTGCAGTACCTGATTGACCGGGGAACGCGGCCGGCCCATTACGTCGGGCTGGAGGCGTTGCAGGAACTGGTCGACGCGGCCCGCGCGAAAAACCTGCCCAACAGCCTGATCATCAAGGCGGATTTCGTGCGGGAGCCGGCCCGCATGCTGGTTGGCGCGGATATCGTGGTTTTCTGCGGCTCACTGAACACCCTGGACAAGGCCGACTTCTACTCCGCGCTTCGCCACGCCTACGCGGCCGCCGGCGAACTGCTGGTGTTCAACTATCTGTGCTCCAGCCGACTGGCCGGCGCAGCGTGGCTGACGTGGCACAAGCCCCAGGATGTCCTCGCATTCGTCGGATCGCTCAGTTCGCGATACAGGACAATCAACGACTACATCGATGGGGACTGCACCGTGGCGGTCGAGCGAGCGTGACGCCGTATCACGACAGCAACCCGAGGCGGGGCTTCAGAACGGCAGCGGCTTTCCCATCAGGGCGAAACGGAGCATTGTTAAGGCAGTCTTGCAGGCTCGATCGCGGATCAGTTCTCGATCGCCGACAAGGTTGAACGTACGGGCCGAGACCTTCAACTCATCGCCGTCGCCGGGCTGCGACAGGCCAATGCACACAGTGCCCACGGGCTTGGTCGGCGTGCCGCCGCCGGGGCCGGCGATGCCGGAAATGGCAAGGGCGAATGGGGCGCCCGAGCGGCGTGCCGCCCCGCGGGCCATTTCGCAAACCGTCTGCTCGCTGACCGCTCCGTGACATTCAAGCGTCCGCGGGCTGACGTCCAGTTCGCGGATCTTTGCCTCGTTCCGGTATGTCACCCAGCCCTGTCGAAAATAGGCGCTGGAACCGGGAACGCTGGTCAGATATCCCGCCAGGAGACCTCCGGTGCACGACTCGGCCGTGCAGACCGCCGGGGCCCAACGCTGGGCCAGCGGATGCTGCATGAGCAAGCCGGCCACGGCCTCGGCCAGCGTCTGCTGATCCGATCCGAAGATCAAGTCGCCCAGCGAGCGGCGGCATTCCTCCTCGATGCGGGCCAGCTCCGCCTGCGCCTGTTCGCGAGATGGGAAGCGCGCGTTGAGCCGCAGCGAGACGATTCCACCGGAGACCGTCGTGCCGACGGATGGATTGCGATCGCGGCGCATCAGGTCGCCGAGCATCTCGCCGATGGACGACTCACCCAGGCCGAAGGTATGCAGCGTGCGCGAGAGGATCACGCCGCCATTGCCTGCCTGCTGGATGAAGGGCAGCACGTCGCGCGTGAACATGGCCTTCATTTCCCTGGGGACGCCCGGCATGACGAACACCGCAGTCGGCCGTTGGCGTTTTGCGGTTTGCAGCGACGCGTGGATACCCGCCGCCGTGCCGTTGTGATTCCAGATCAGCTTCGCGCCGCGCGGGATCATCGCCTGGATCCTGTTCATCTCCGGCATTGTCCGGCCGCGTTTCTGGAAAAAGTCGTGAAGCTGCGCCACCCAGTCCGCGTGCAGTTCAAGTTCTGCGCCCATCACGGCCGCCAGCGCCTGGCGTGTCAGGTCGTCAGCCGTCGGGCCGATGCCGCCGCTGACCAGCAGCACGTCGCACCGCTGCGATGCCTCCCGGATCGCCTCCTCGATCGCGCGTTGCTCATCCCCCACCGTCATGTGAGACAACACGGCGCAGCCGACCTGTGCGAGCTGCTGGCTCAGCCACGCGGAATTCGTGTCAATCGTCTGGCCCAGGACCAGTTCATCGCCGATGGAAAGGATGATGGCGTTCATCGTTGCAGGGAAGAAGACAGGAGCTCGGCCACGCGCAGAACGACGGTCTCCAGGCGCCGCTGGCGATGCGGCGCAAGCTCCGCCTCGCCGAAACGCACGCGGTAGAACAAACGCGTCAGACGGCGGATCGCATCGTAGGCCTCGCCCGGAAGAAATACCAGCGAATCGGCGAACTCGCGCGGGGTCTGGTGGGCCGGCCTGGAAATCCGATGGCGTTGGAGCACGCGCATCAGCAGATCGAAGAACGCCAGCTGCCGCACGAGGCGAACCTGCTGCTCGCGCGGAAGGGCGTCCAGGCCGATGCGATGGGCCCGGCGGCGCAAACGATATCGCTGGGCCAGGTACAGTCCCGTGAAGAACACCACGATCGTCACCATGACGGCGATCAGCGCGGTGATGAGCGTGCCCGAGGCCTTCCAGAAACTCGAGGTTTCCAGCAGTTCGTCCAGTCTTCGCCGCATTGCCATGACATGATCGCCGATGTCCATCGCCGTGTTGGTCATCGCGTCATCCATCTGGCGAATCAGGTTCTCGCGGCTGCGGTTGTTGTAAGCCACGACGTTCTCGGCCCACTTGTACTCAAGAAAATCGACCAACTGCCGCATCGACTGCCAGAAGCCGGCCGCCCGCTGCTGCGCCTCATCCCGGCCGCTGGTGGGGTCGAACTGGACCCAGCCCCGGGGGGTGAGCACCTCCACCCACGTGTGGGCGTGGGCCTGCCGCACAACGTAGTACTGGCCGACCGCGTTGTACTCATCGCAGCGGAACCCCACGACCACGCGGGCGGGAATGCCGATGCTCTGGCACATCAGCGTCATGGCCGAAGCGAAGTACTCGCAGTGCCCCTTGCGCACGGTGGTCAGGAATGCCACGACGGGGTCCGTCTCGCGCAGCAGATCCCTGGAGCCGGTCAGGTCCAGTGTATACGTGAAGTTGAACCGGAGATAAGTCTCGATGGCCCGGGCAATCGCTTCGTTGGATTCGTCGATCTGGGCCGGATACCTCGGACGGTTGGCGGCAAGTCCGCCGGTCACCTCGGGCAGCAGGGCGATTTGGCGCACCTGGTCGAGCACGGCGCGGTCGGAACTGGGCATCGTCATCACAAAGTGCTGATCGAAGGCGGCGCGCGCGGCCGGGGGCGTGGGCTCCCCGGTGCTGGTCACCTCGTACTCGATCGGCAGGATCATCGGCTCGGTCTGGAACGACTCGTCGGCCGGGGCGTAACGCACCGACAGGACCCGCTGGGTCTTGAAATGAACCGGCCCGGGCATGGCGAACAGATAACGGGTTCCGGTGGGATAAAGCTGCACGCGCTGGCGATAAAGCGAGAGGGCGTGGGTGTCATCGTTGAGCTGGCCATCCTCGGGGATCTCCTGCTCCGCGCCGCGCGCCCTTGTGCGCGACCACTGGTAACGAAACCCCCGCTGGGGATCCGGGCCGTAGGTGTCCAGCGTCAGCCCCCGCAGCAGGAGCGGCTCGGTCCCCTGCAGGAGCCGCCCGTCGCGCCAGACGGTGACATGGGCGACAACCTCGTCGTTCTGCTTGATACGCGAGATCTGGTCGAAAGAGACTTTCTCGCTGAATCCCGTCAGGGCGGTGCTGGGTTTGAACTGGAGCTGCCCCAGCACGCCCTGTCCCGGTCCTCGCGGAAACAGGAGAAACACGGCCACCGCGGCCGACACGGAGGTCAGCGCCACCAGCACCGTCAGCCGCCGCATCGAGCGGGGCAGAAACTCGGTGTCCAGTTGCAGGGTGGCCGAGTTGACCTGGTCGGGCGGCACCGGAAAAGCCGCCCGTGCCCGATCCGCCTCAACCTTCAGATGAAACAGCAGGCACGAGTAAAGCGCCAGCACCATGTACACCATCAGCAGCAGTCCGAAGAGCAGGCTGGCGGTGTTGATTGACGCGGCCACCACCAGCAGCAGACTGAGAATCAGCAGCTGCGCGTAGTCCCGGTTGGCTCGCTGCTCGAAGAGCTTGATGACCTGGAGAAGCACGAGGAACAACCCGATGAACATCAGTGGCGGGCCGCCCTGCGTGCGCATCTGGGCTATGACATAGAACAGCGCCAGGATGGTGATTCCCCCTGCCAGCCAGCGAGGCAGTGGAATGAACCGCCCCGACCAGACCAGCCATGCGTTGACACCCCATGCCATCAGGCAAAACAGCCCCAGACCCAGCGATTCGGCGGCCATCGCAAAACCGGTGAACCCGAGCAACAGCACCAGGTAAAGGGCGGGTTTGAACTGGCGAATGTCGTACATGGCGTTGTCCGATTACGATCTGCTCTCCGCGATCCCGTTCCGCACCGGCTCCTGCTCCGCCGGCATGCAGTGCTCAAACTCCACGCCGGGTGGGAAGCGGAACCACGCGTGTGCCTGGTCGGAGTGCGCCGGGATCATGAGAAACGTTCCCTTGGCCACATCGGCCAGATTCTGCGCCAGCCCCGTGGAGGTCATGAGGATGGCCGTGGTATCCAGCCTGATCAGGTGCCTGGCCCGCTCAATCAGGCTCGTGTGGTCCTGCACCGTGTTCAGCGTGAGTCGCGCCAGCACGGCCATCATTTCCCGGGCGTGGCGTTTGCCGCGACTGGGCGGTATTGCCACCCATCCGTCGGACCAGGCGCATAATCCCACCGCAAGGCCCTGGTCAAGCGCCGTGGCCGCCAGCGAGCAGGCCATGGCGATGGCCCGCTCGACCCCCGCGTGCTGCTCAATCGAGCGTTCCGACAGGTAGGTGTCGACGAGAATGACCAGCCGCGGCGGCGCCACCCGAGTCATCTCCTTGGAAACCAGTTCTCCGGTTCTGGCGCTGCGCCGCCAGTAGATCCACCGGGGATTCTCGCCGGTTCGATACTCCTTGACTCCATAGAACTCATCGACGCCGCCGCGGCGCGGCCGCATGCGCGAACCGGTCGTTTCCGCGGAAAGGCACGTCATCAGCAGCCGCTGATCAACCTGCGCGCACGGAGGGTAAACCAGGATCGAATCGCGGTGCGATCGCCCGACCGCCCGGCGCACAAACCCGAAGGGGAAGCTGGTGGAGAGTTGATAGCGTTCAAAGTGGTGCACCCCCCGGCGCTTGGGCATCACCTGAATCGGCACGATGGCCCTGGTTCCCGCCGCCACGTGCAGGAGGTACGCCTGCGGCTGCATCGTGAACGCCTCGGTTCCGTCAAGCTCTCCCACCGTAACCGACAGACTCGGCCAGTACCGCTTCTTGTTCTCAAAGACGTAGGAGATGCTCGCGGGCTGGCCGACAACAAGATGCTCCGGGAAGACTCGGTGCAGCTCCAGTTTGCGCAGCACCCACCGGCTGATCAGGCCGCTGACCCCCAGCACGCCGATCATCAGGCCAAAGACCGCGAATAGCAGGTTGGCCTGGGAATTGATGGCCGCCAGGCCCATGAACAGCATCATGCAGGTGTACGTCAGTCCCGTGAGGGAGAAATCGAGACTGGGGCGCCGCCGCACGCTCGTGAGGCCTGAAGGCTGGTGTTTGGAGCGGCGGAAAAACATCGGCTGGCGTTACCCCGGGACGGGAACCTGGTCGAGGATGCGGCGCAGGACCCTGGCCGTGACGTTGGCATCACCGTTCTGCACGTACGACTTGCTGATGACGCGATGAGCGCACACCGGCACAACCAGTGACTTGACGTCGTCGGGGACGACGTAATCCCGCCCGTTGAGCAGGGCAGACGCCTGGGCCGCCTGCGTGAGCGCCAGCGCGCCGCGCGGCGATACGCCCAGGTGCAGCTCGTCGTCGTTGCGCGTGGCCTCCACAATGTCCAGAATGTAATCGACGATCCCCGACTCGATCGACACTCTCGGCACCTGATCCTGAATCGCGACCACTTCCTCGGCCGTCAGGACCGGCTTGAGCTCGTCGAGGCGGGTGCGGGCCGGCTGGACGGTGAGGATTCGATGCTCGGCGGCGCGGTCGGGGTAGCCCATCGTGACGCGCAGGAGGAATCGATCGAGCTGGTTTTCCGGCAGGTAGTACGTCCCCTCGAATTCGAACGGGTTCTGCGTCGCAACCACCATGAACGGACGGCGCAGCGGCATCGTGGTGTTCTCCACGCTCACCTGTTCCTCGCTCATGGCCTCCAGCAGCGCCGATTGCGTCCGAGGCGTGGTGCGGTTGATCTCGTCGGCCAGGACGATGTTCGCGAAGATCGGCCCGGGCTTGAACTCAAAGCCATGCGTCTCGTCGTTGTACACGGAGACGCCCAGGACATCCGAAGGCAGGAGGTCGGGAGTGAGCTGAATGCGGGAGAACCTGCAGTCGATGCTGCGTGCCAGAGCCCGGGCCAGCACGGTCTTGCCAACCCCGGGCACATCCTCGATCAGCACATGCCCGCGACCGAGCAGGCCGATCAGCAGTTCGTCCACCGCGCGTCGGGGCCCGAAAAACACGGACTGGATATTCTCGCGCAACCGCTGAAATCGCTGGTCAGCCACGGGTGTTCCTGTCAAAAAGGCGAAAACCGGTCAGTTGGTTCATTTTAGCCGGACCCGCGGACGTGTACATGCTTGATCGACCGATCAAACGGCGGTAATCTTTCTTTTCCCAGGTGCCCGTCGGCCAGGCCGATGGGTGAAAAGGGAAGCGTGGTGAGCCGGACAGGATTCGGCGAATCCACCGCGGACGCGCCGCCGTGATGGGCGAGCGGGCCGAGGCTGCCCGCCACCTCTCTAAGCGGTCACTGCCGACCCCCGGGTCGGTGGGAAGACCAGAGAGGCAACGCCCAAAGCCGGAAGACCTGCCTGGGAACAATTGGTGTCGTCCTCGCGCATCCCTGGGACGTCGCTGGCAGGCCCTGTCTTTTGGACCCAGACAGATTCCCCACCCGGTGCTCCGCGCGAGGACCGGGTGTTTTTCTCTGGTGGGTCCGGTGTCCTGCGCGAATCAGGACGAAAGGCAGGTTTCTCATGTCGGTTCGGAGTCGTCTGTTTCTTCTGGCCGCTTGCAGTGCCGCGATTACAGGCAGCGCTCGGGGCCAGTCGCCGTTCGCAACCGAGGTCTACCTTTACCAGCAGGGCGGCCCGGTCGTCAGCGACTGGTACACGGGTCAACCCTTCAACGACCCCGCCGCTGCCCTCGGATCGCCTACCATCGACACCACCGGCGACGACTGGAGCTTTCCCCTCTCGGCCCGGTTGCCGGTCGTCCCCGTTTCCGGGCCGTGGCGCCCCTTCGAGTTGGTCAGCATCGGGGAGGGCGGAACGCTGATTCTCAAGTTCGACCATCCGGTGACCAACGATCCGGCCAATCCCTACGGCATGGACTTCACCATCTTCGGCAATGCGCGACTTGCGACAGTCCAGGCGCCCGATGGCTACTGGACCTACGGCGACCCGAACCTCACGCTGGTCGGCGAGGTGAGTTTCGCCGAGCCGGGCATTGTCTCCGTCAGTCAGGACGGGCAGACTTGGTTCACGTTCACCAATGCCTTTGCCGACACGGCCCCGGCACTGGGGCGGGTGTACGATCCGGCCAATCCCGATACCACGCTGGGCGACTGGAATCACTGGTGGGGCAGACCCACCAACCCGCTGCTGCCGCTGGACCCGGCCATTGGGTCGGTCTACGGCAAGACGGTGGCGGAGGTGGCGATGCTCTACGGCGAATCGGCCGGCGGCAACAGTTTCGACATCGGCGTGTTCCCCGGCCTTGACTGGATTCAGTACGTTCGAATCTACAACCCGCTTGGCAGCGGCTTCACCACCGAGATCGACGCCATAGCCGACGTGGCCCCCCTGCCCGAGCCCGCGGCGACCCTGCTGATGGCCGTCGCGGCAGCGATTCTGAACCGCCGGCGAAGGTGAGCCAGATGGCTGAGCCTCCACGAGCCTTCATTCCCGGTCATTCTGCCCGCGCCTGCCGCAGGCGGTCTCGCCCCGGCGGGCCCGTCTTCCGGCGGGCGCGGGCACGCTCGGGAGCTTGTCCGCCCCTGCAAACGGACCGGCAATCCAGGTCGCTGGCCCGTGGGTGCTGTGCGGGCCCGGCGGTTCGAGCGGGGTTCACGCTTGTTGAACTCCTCGTGGTCATCGCCATCATCGCCGTTCTTGTGGCGATTCTCCTGCCCGCGCTGGCGTCGGCCCAGGCTTCGGCGCGGTCGATATCCTGCCTCAGCAATCTGCGGCAGATGGTCATTGCCGCCAATTGCTATGCCGCCTCCCACAAGGGCAGCTACCCGATCGCCTATTACCGGGACAACCGGGATGGCAAGTCGATCATGGTGGCTTGGGATTTCACGACCACGCGGGACTTCTCAACCACGCCGCCCACGGTGACGGTCAGGCCCGGCCTGCTGTGGGAAGGTCATGGTTCGGGAAAGGTCCAGCAGTGTCCTTCCTTCGACGGCGCCTCCAATTCCGCCGGCGATCCCTACACGGGCTACAACTACAACACCAGCTACATCGGCCACGGGTCGGGCGAGGCCATCGTCCGCCCCGCGAAGGTCACGGAAGTGAGACGGCCCGAACAGTGTGCCCTGTTCGGGGACGGTCAGTATGGCGCCGGTGCCAACAAGTTCATGCGCGCCCCCTTCCCCAATCCGGGAGATGCCACGTTTTCGGCGCGATCGGCCGGAACGCAGGGCTTTCGCCATCGGGGAAGGACCAACGTCGCATTCTGCGACGGGCATGCCGAATCGCTGGCCGATCGGTTCACGCAAACGACGGCCAATGAGAAGGCCAACATCGCTCCGGGGACAGGCTTTCTTTCGGCGGACAACTCGATGTACGACCTGGAATAAGCAGCGGTCCCTTTGAAGGACTCCGGTACGCGTCCCGCAGATTTTCGATCGGGGCGCTTTGGCGGTAGACTGGATCCGCCATGAAAAGCCATACTCTCGTCAACATCCGTTTGGTGTTCGCCGCGCTGCTCGCCCTGCTCCTTGTCGCGGACCGCGCACGGGCTCAGCGACCCATCCTTCCCGACCTGGTCATTCCCGACGGCTTTGGCGTCAACATCCATTTCACGCGAGCCGAATCCAAAGAACTTGAAGCACTGGGCGCGGCCGGTGTCAAATGGATCCGCATGGACTTTGCCTGGAGCGGCATCGAGCGGAAGAAGGGCGAGTACGACTTTTCCGCCTACGACACGCTCTTGGCCGACATGGAGAAACTGGGGATCCGGTGCCTTTTCATCCTCGATTACGGCAACCGGCTGTATGACAACGGCAATGCGCCGTACACCGACGAAGGCCGGGCGGCATTCGGCCGCTTCGTCTCCGAATCGGTCAGGCACTTTGCCGGCAAGCCGATTCTCTGGGAAATCTGGAATGAACCCAACCTCACGCAGTTCTGGAAGCCGAAGCACAACGTTGACGACTACTGCAAACTCGCGCACGTCACCATCGACGCCATCCGCCAGGCCGACTCCGGCGCGTTCATCATCGCGCCGGCTTCATCGGGGTTTCCCTGGCCGTTCTTCGAGGCAATGGGAAATGCGGGCGTCTTTCGCCGCCTCGACGGGGTCTCGGTTCACCCCTATCGCCAGCAGGAGCCGGAAACGGCCCAGGCCGATTATGCCCGCCTCCGCGTCATGCTCGATCGCTTCGTTCCCGATCGACGCATACCCATTCTTTCCGGCGAGTGGGGCTATTCCACCGTATGGAGCGGCCAGAACGACGACAAGCAGGCCAACTATCTGGTCCGCCAGCGACTTGTCAATCTGGCATGCGACGTGCCTGTGAGCATCTGGTACGACTGGCGCGACGACGGCCTGGATCCCAAGGAACCCGAGCATCACTTCGGCACCGTCTTCCGTGATTTCTCGCCCAAGCCCTCCTATATCGCTGGAAAAGTCCTTTCTCAGACGCTGGCGGGCTATCGGTATATCCGGCGCATCGCGACCGAGAATCCCAGGGATTATGTCCTGCTGTTTTCCAGAGATCGCCAACCGGCCTTTGCGGCATGGACCACGGGTGATCCCCACCGGATCGTGCTGAAGCTCCCGCCGGGCGATGTGCGCATCATTGCCCGCGACGGAACCGCGCGCAGTGCCACGGCCGACCCCGCCGGCCTGGCCATCGACCTGGGACAATCGCCCGTCTACATCCTTCCCGCGGCGGCCGCCGCGCTGTCGCCGGTCACACGATGGCGACCTATTCATGCCATGACCACGCTCAGCGAGCAGCGCACGATCGTTGATGTGCTGGTCGAAAACCCGGGGCCGACGGAATTGACGGGCAGTTTCCGCGTCATCATGGACGAATTTGTGCTGGCCAGGCAGGACATGACGCTGGCCCCGGGACAGTCGCAGGTCGTCAGGATTCCCCTCAATTACGCCCGGCGCGATCTGGACGCTGCCGCGGCGCGCATCGTGTTTGAGTCCGTCGCCGCCAATCCGGCGATCGACACGGCGATGATTCAGCTTCTGCCGCTTCATCCGCTGCGCGTTTCGGTTCTGCCCGTGGTCAACAGCCAGGTGACGCTCATCTTCGATAATCCCCACGCCACGCCCGCCCAACTCCGCATGAACATCAACACGGGTACAAGCTCAACCGTCATTCCGCTGGTCATCGAGGAACGCCAGGCCGAGCGTGTCCTTGTTCACAACTTGGCTGCCGCTCCGCCCGCGGGCGTTCCCATCATCGTGCGGGCGATTGATGCCGACGGCCGGCTTGTGCTCGCCCCCGATCCGATCCGCTGGACCCCGCTTGATTCGCTGGGTTCAGCCGACGAATGGCGCACCGCGGTCGAGGGAGACAAGAATGTGGCCGGATCGGCAACCCTTTCGATTGACAAGCCGCTGGACCCCCTTCCGCAGCCGGGCATCATGGCGGCCATGACTCTCAACTACCAATTTGGAAAGGGATGGAAGTACACGTCGGCCCATCCTCCAAAACAACTCCGCCCGATCGTCGGCAGGCCCAGAGTCGTGGGCATGTGGGTCCGGGGCGACGGCTCGGGCAACACGCTGCGATGCAAGTTCACCGACGCCACTGACCAGACCCACCAGGTGACCTTCGGCGAAATCAACTGGACGGGTTGGCGATGGATCACCATGCCGATCGACGGACGCGGCGCCCACCACTGGGGCGGCGCCAAGGACGGGGTGGTTCATTACCCCATCCGCTGGGATGCGCTGTTCCTGATCGACAACCAGAACAACAGGCCCGACCAGCCGCAGACGGTCCAGGTCGCCGGATTTGCAGTGGGAAACTGATCGGCGGCATCAGACCGCGGCGGCGGCCTTTTCCATCGCCGCCGTCAGCGGCTTGAGATACTGCGAGCCGAACAGGTGGACGTGGTTCAACAGTGGATAGAGCTGGTAGATCCACTTGCGCACCTGGTGATACCCCGGTCCCAGCTTGTAAACCTCCTGGTATCGCTTGAGAAACGTGGGCGTGATCGTGTGGAACAACTCCATGTAGGCGATCTCCGCCTCGGCGTGGGCGTACTTGCAATTGGGGTCCAGCAGCCCCGTCACACGCCAGTTGCCCGACGAATCCGGCGCGGCCAGGACATTGGTGGCCCACACGTCCCAGTGTACCAGCCTCGGCTTGTCGTCGTGCGTCAGCACCTTGTCCAGCTTCTCGTGAATCCGCGCGATCTGCTTGCGCAGCTTCGGCGGCAGTTCTCCCGATTTCTCCACGTCGCTCCAGATCGGGTCGTACACGTGCCGGTAAAACTCGGGCCAGTTCGCGAATCGTTGCACCTCTCCCGGCAACTCGCGGCAATAGGCGTCGGCGGTGCGAGAGTGGATGGCGATCATGATCTCGGCCAGGTGGTTCTGAATCTGGTCCATGCCCTGCGGTCCGGCCTGCTGGCGGGCGTGGATCAGGTTCATGCCCTCCATGAATTCCATCAGCACATAGCTGTGCGGGCATTCGAGGTTGCCCATGTGCCAGTTGTACACCTGCGGCACCGGCAGTCCCTGGTTGCGCAGAACCTCCAGCTGATGCGCCTCGCGCGCAAGCTCCCGACTCACCCGGTGCGGCGCGATCTTCAGCACCGCCCGACCGCCATCCTTCATCGTCAGCGCCAATGTCGTGTTGATGCACCCCCCCACCAGGGTTTTCACCTCGGCCAACTCCGCCGCATCTCCCGCCCAGAGGCGTACAATGCGGCGGAGCACCTGCCACGAAATGTCGGTTTCCTGATACGACATCGAACCACCCCATTCTACGCCCGGCCCTCCCGCGAACCAAGTCAGCTTTGCCAACGCCAGGCCAAGCGCATGGTAGATAATCCCAGAGGCTCGTTTCTCAGTTCGATTTCAGGATCTTCCGCATGTTCAAGAACACCGTCTCGCGCCGTCGTTTTCTTGGTTCTTCAGCCGCCGCCGCAGCAACTTTCCACCTGGTTCCACGCCATGTGCTGGGGCAGGGTCAGACACCCCCCAGCGAGAAACTGAACCTGGCGTTCATCGGCGCGGGGGGCAGGGCCGGGGCCAACCTCGACGGGTTGGGCAACCAGAACGTCATCGCCCTTTGCGATGTTCACACCTCGCACGCGGTCAACGCATTCAAAAAGTTCCCCGATGCCAGGCAATATGTCGATTTCCGGAAGATGCTCGATGAACTCGACAAGAGCATCGACGCCGTTGTTGTCTCCACCCCGGACCACACGCACGCCGTGGCGGCCATCGCCGCCATGAAACGAAAGAAGCACGTCTACTGCGAAAAACCCCTGGCCCATTCCATCGGCGAGGTCCGGGCCATGATCAAGGCCGCGCGGGACAACAAGGTCATCACGCAGATGGGCAACCAGGGCCACTCGTTTGATGCCATCCGCGTCTTCTGCGAATGGATCTGGGACGGTGCCATAGGCAACGTCCACACGATCCATGTCGGCTGCTCGGCGCCCAACTCGGCGATGGACCGTCTTGCGGCCGCGAAAGAGCCGCAGCCGATCCCGGAAGGGCTGGACTGGGATCTCTGGCTTGGACCGGCCCAATTCCGTCCCTACAACTCCGCCTATCTGCCCGGCAAGTGGCGGTCCTGGTCCGCCTTCGGCTGCGGGACCATCGGCGACTGGGTCTGCCATGTGGCCGACCCGGTCTTCTGGGCATTCGACCTGGGCGCACCGACCAGCGTCCAGGCAACGGCTGAGAACTACGACCCAAAGCTCCACGGCGAAACCTTCCCGCGGCGGAGCATCGTCAAATTCCAGTTCCCCGCGAAGGGGAAGCGCGGCCCGATCACCATGCACTTCCACAGCGGATTCTCGTCGCTTCCGCGCCCGGAAGGCATTGAGCCCGAACGAAAGATCGTCGACACCGGCGGCATCGTGATCGGTGACAAGGGCGGCATCATGTACGGCTCGCACGGAGCCAACGGCGTGCGCATCTTCCCCGAGTCGAAGATGAAGGAATACAAACGCCCCGAACCGACCCTCCCCCGCGTCAGGAATCACTACGCCGATTTCATGGACGCCGTAAAAAACAACCGACCGGCCGGATCTGACTTCTCTTACGGCGGCCCGCTTACCGAACTGGCCCTGCTGGGCATCATCGGGATGAAGTTCCCAGGGCAGGAACTCAAGTGGAACTCGGCCACCCAGCAGTTCACCAATGTCAAGGAGGCCAACGCCTTCGTCAATCCGCCGCTGCGGACGGGCTGGACGCTGTAGCCCAGGCCCGGGCGAAGAAAACCGGCGACATGGGGACGCGGGTGCATCCCGGGGCGCGATGTTCAACGGAGGATTGTCGCCTTCCAGTCCGATGGCCCAGTCGTCGCCGCCCTTGCCGACACCAAACCCGCCCTCGCTCCAGGGAGGTCTCGCTCGTGGACTATGGCCTTGCCGTCGGGCCAATATACTGGCGGGCAATCACCAGGTTGTCGAAATAGACGGTGTTAACGGGATTCTTCGTCCACCGGTCCGTGACGTAGCTTTCCAGGGTCAGCGCATTGCCCTGCAAGGCGGCATTGGTGCGCCAGTTGATCCCCTTCCAATGGCCTAGGAGCCGACCGTCAATCCAGAAGGCCTGTTCCCCGTCCGGACGACCGGGCGTGTTGTGCTTGAGCATGAACTCGGCGCAGATCCAGCGGTCCTTCTGAATCACTTCCTGCGGCTCCGCCTGGAAGGAATTGCCCCAGTATTTGCCGTCGCGCGAGATCTCCATCTCGTGCCAGTAGCTATAGAAGTTCCACTTGCCCGGCGGGGGCCATTTGCCCCAGTTGCCCCAAGGTTCGAGTGCGGTTGAAAAGCGTTCATCTCCCCGCGGCCTTACGCCCGCCCCGCCGAAACCGCTCCACTTGTCCCCGCCGCGCAGGCCCTTGTTGGCGCGGAGGGTCACAAAGTGATGGACGTAGTCGCAATTGGGGTCAAACTTCACATAGAAGCGGATGAACACCGGGTCTGCCGGAGCGAACCACTTGGTCAGGCCGTCGCCTTGATTCTCGCCCAGCCGCGCCTCGACTTTCATGCATCGCCTCCCGCAGCGCGGATCGCCGGGGGCGACCAGGCTCAGCGCCTTGCCCTTGCCGGCGCCTCTTTCGTCCCAGAAAGCCCCCAATTCATTCTGTTCAAAGTCGTCGGCAAAAATCACCGCCGGATCGGCACCAATGCCGGCATCAGCCTTGAATCGGGCGGCCAGTCCCTCGTCGCCCTGCGGAAGCGTGCTGACAGACGCGACGTTCGGGAAGCGTTCCGCCGCCGGCAACCCTGCTGCAAGCCAGACCAGTCCCAGCGCCGCTACAATGATTTGCCGGTTCATGGAGGAGAGTATTTCGCACCGGGGGCGGTTTGTCCAACCTTTTCCCGGAAGCAAACGGCGTCGGGGTGAAACGAAGGCGGAATCGGGGTGAAACGGAGGCGGAATCGGAGGTCGCACCGGCCCATTCACTGGCCACGCATGACCATCCCTGCGGCATCAGCCGATCATCCGCTCCGTCCGGTTCGTCCTTCGGCCTTCATGCTGTATCATGCCCTCCATGGACCCCCACATCCCAACCCGCGACGAAGCCTACGCACTGCTCAGGGAATTCAACCAGACCGACAAGGCCATCAAGCACGCGCTGGCCGTTGAGGCCGCCATGCGCCATTTCGCCGCTCAGCGCAACCAGGACGTGGAGAAATGGGGCATCATCGGGCTGATCCACGACCTGGACTATGAGCAGTTCCCCTCCCAGCACTGCGTCAAGACCCGCCAGATTCTCACCGATCGCAACTACCCGCCCGACTACATCCGCGCCGTTCTCTCCCACGGCTTTGGCCACTGCACCGATGTCGAGCCCGTTCATGAAATGGAGAAGATCCTCTTTGCCATCGACGAGCTGACCGGCCTGATCATCGCCGCCACCCTCGTCCGACCCTCCAGATCCCTGGACGATCTGGAGGTCAAGTCCGTCAGGAAGAAATGGAAGGAAAAGAGCTTTGCGGCCGGCGTTGACCGCTCCGTCATCGAACGCGGCAGCGCCATGTGCAACATTCCCCTGGACTCGCTCATCGCGGAAACCATCGCCGCTCTTCGCCCGATCGCCGCGGCACTGGGCCTCCAGCGTGCGACGGGTTGAAGCTCAGGACAGCCGCAGACGCTTTCCCATCGCCTGCCGGCTCCGCCAGTCCGCCTACAGCGCCGTCGGGTCGGCGGATGGCGGTGAGTCCCCCGGGTCATGCCGATAAAGAACGATGGCGACATGTTCCATCGTGATCATCCCATCCCGCACCATGGTCTCCAGGTGCGGCAGCAGAAGCCTGATCCTGTCCTCGGTGTCCACGATCTCGATCACCAGCGGCAGGTCCGTTGACATTTCCAGCAGCGACGACTTGTGGACCACGCTGTTGGCCCCATACCCTTCCGTGCCCCGCAGCACCGTCGCCCCCGATAGCCCCAGCTCGCGGGCCTTCTGCACGATGGCCTCGTACAGCGGCCTGTGCTGATACCGGTCCGACTCACCAATGAAGACGCGCAGCAGAACGCCGTTTTCCCTGATCTGCATGGGCTCCCTCGCTTCAATTTCAGGAATGGTTGACAGCGGAGCGTGCGCCCCGCCAAGTTCCAGGTGCGGCCGACCTTCGCTGCCGCTGTGACGATACATCATGACGAAGGCCCGCTCGAGGGTCGCCATGCCGTGGATCATCAGTCCGCCCAGCGTGCCGTTGACAAACGCGCCGATGCGCTCGGCGCTGTCCACGATTTCGACAATCACCGGCACATGCTCCACCAGCGACCAGATCGAGGAGGACGGCCGTATGAAACCATGAGAACCGTAGCCCAGGATGCCCTTGAGCACGGTGGCCCCGGCCAGGCGCTGGTTGCGGGCCGCCTTGACCAGACGCTCATACGTCGGGGTGTGCGGCGCCCGGTCGGCGCTCTCCAGGTAGACCCGCAGCAGGACCCTTTCGCCTGAAATGCTCATCCTCGACCTCCGCGAAGCGGGTTGTTCCGCCGCCATGTTACCATCGCTGCCCCGCCAGGATTCCGAACCTGACGGCCAGGATGCCGATCATCACGCTGCCGAGCAGATTAAACAGGGCCTTGAGCCCCGAACCATCCCCCAGCAGCGCATTGGACTCGTAAACATACGTGGAGAACGTGGTGTACGCCCCGGTGAATCCCACGGCCACGGCCAGGCGGACCGTATCCGACACCTGTACCCGCCCGCCAACCATCCCCAGGAACCAGCCCAGGATGAAACTGCCGCTGATGTTGGTGATGAATGTCCCGATGGGAAAACCGGTGCCAAAGAAACGCGCCGAGAGCAGGGCCACGGCATACCGCGCCATGGCGCCAAGGCATCCGGCCCCGCCAACGGCCAGAAAATTGACCAGCATCTTCATCAGAAACAGACCTCCGTCCGACCAACACGACACGACCCCGACCGGCCGATTACGGCCTGCCGGGGTCATCCATTCCTGGCAGGCGGCAAGCCCGGCCAGGAGTCATCGGCTCTGTGAGCGGTTCCGGCGGACTCCACCGCCGTTCTCTGTATGGACCGAATGATAACAGCCCCATCCCGGCTGTAAACAGCATGGCGCACCGCCGCCAGGCTCCGCACGGATGCCGCTCCGGCCGGAAACGACCAACCTGTCTTATCCCGATGATCGTGAAATCGGCCTCAAGCCGTTGCGCAAAGAAGCCAGGAACGATCCATGGTTGGTCGGGTGGGGACCACGAATCGTCCTGGCTGGCTTGGTCGGGAACCAATTGCGGAAGTTCCCAGCATACCTTGCGTGGCATGCATCACATAAATCGGCGCGGGCAACATCCCCGCTGCATGGAGATTTGTGCTCAGATCTAAGTCTGGTCCGCCCTGGCAATCATGGCCAGCCGGACCAGGTGGGCCGTGTTCCCCGCGCCGGTCTTGGCCAGCAGGTGCGTGCGATGGTTGTTGACGGTGCGGACGGACAGGCCGGTAGCATTCGCTATCTGTTTGCTTGACTTGCCCTCGATGAGCATGTCGAGGATCTCCCGCTCGCGTGCAGTCAGCGACGCAAGGCGATCCTTCGCATTCTCGGTTCGGAACATGCTCTCGCGGCGCCGGTGGACCTGGTCCAATGCGGCCGCGATGGTTTTCAGCAGAAGCTGGTGATCCAGCGGCTTCTGGAGAAACTCCACCGCCCCCAGCTTCATGCTCTCGACCGCGGAGCGTATGTCGCCATGTCCGCTGATGACGATGACCGGCAGCAGCCCGCCCATGTGGCGAAGCTGCTCCAGCAGTTGCATCCCGCTCATGCCGTCAAGGCGCAGGTCCAGAAGCAGGCAGCCGGGCGCGTCCCCATCGTAGCTGGTGAGGAACTCCTCGGCCGAGGCGAATGCCTCCACGCGCAATCCCGCGGAACTCAGCGCCGCCCCCAGTCCCTTGCGTATCCCGGCATCATCATCCACGAGGAACACCTTCGTCTCGTCGCGCATCGTGAACTCCATTCCCCGCGCTTTTTGCTTCTACAGCGAAGCCGGCGGGGCGTTGTCGCGGCTGGTGTCCGTGCGGCACTCCGTTGAACCGTTGGTCGGCACGGTGAACTCAAACGTCATCCCATGATCGGCGTTCGCGCTGGCACTGATGCGCCCGCCGTGCGATTCAATGATGGACCGGCAAATGGAAAGCCCCAGCCCCAGCCCTCCAACCTTGGTGGTGAAGAAAGGCTGAAAAAGCCGATCCGCCGATGGCGAACTCAATCCCACCCCGCTGTCGCTGATGCTCACACGGATGCCCCCTTCCGCCGCCGCCGTCTTGATCACCAGGCGCCGATTAGCCGGCTCCACGGCCGCCATCGCATCCATCGCGTTCTGAACCAGGTTGACCAGCACCTGCTGGATCTGCACCGGATCGACCGCCGCCTGCTCAAGCCCGTCGGCCAGTTGCAATCTCAGGCCAACCCCGGATCGCTGAAGCCGCACGCGCACTATGTCGAGCGCCTCGCGCACAACCGCGTTGATGTCCTGCGGACCCCGCTGCGGGGGAGCCTTGCGGACATAGGCCCGGAATCGCTGGACAATCCGCCCGGCCCGCACGGCCTCGCTCTGCAATTCCGACAGGTACTCCAGCATGTTGCCCGGAAGATCGACGCCCTGCCGCAGCAGGTTCTGGCAAGCCTCCGCATAGCCGCAAATGGCCGTCAGCGGCTGATTCAACTCATGGGCGAGGCTGGAGGCCATCGCGCCGACAGCGGCGATGCGCGACAGGTGAGCCATGTCTGACACGCGAACGCACGCCTCGTCTTCCCCCGCGGCGGCAATATCCTCGTGAATGACGATCACGCGGCCGCTGCCTGCGCCCTCAAGACGCCTGACGCGCAGCAGGAACCACCGCCGGGCCGTCGCCCGGCCTGAGGAATACTCGATGGCAAACTCCTCGCAGGCGCCGGCCAGCGCCCGGCGGACCCCCTCCGCCACGGATCGCCCCGTCGCGGCATCGGCGCCGGTGGCGACTTCGCAGATTTCCAGGTAGCTGCGGCCCGCATCGCAGGCCCCCGGGGACGCGCCGTTGTTGATGATAAACTCACGCCAGCTTCGGTTTCCCAGCAGAACCCGTCCGGCACCATCCAGAATGACGACGCGAGATGAAAACGTATCCAGCACGGAGCGCACAAACGGTCCGCACTGATCGGCCATCCAGGGTGTTCCTTCCCAACTCATCGGCTCCTCTGTTGGCCTGATTCTCACTGCCCGTCAAGCAACCACTCGGAAATGCTCAAATCCCCATTGCCAACACCTGAACCTGCCCACATTCCTGCTCCCGGGTGCAGTCGCAAGGAACTATACCCATTCTTCCCTGCGACTCAACTTTTGCGTTCGCAATCAACAAGACGAGAATGCGTCGCACTCTCCGCGGCCGAGGACCACAGGAGGTGGAAACTCCGCCCGCGTCCAGATTTCGTAGCACGGGCGTCGCGTCAAGATTTCGTAGCACGGGCGTCTCGCCCGTGCCCAATCCCTCTCGCCCACACTTCGTAGCATGGGCGTTGCGTCAAGATTTCGTAGCACGGGCGTCTCGCCCGTGCCCAAGCCCCCTCGCCCTCGCCCGCACTTCGTAGCACGGGCGTCGCGTCCAGATTTCGTAGCACGGGCGTCTCGCCCGTGCCCAATCCCCCTCGCCCGCGCCCACACCTCGTAGCACGGGCGTCTCGTCCAGACTTCGTAGCACGGGCGTCTCGCCCGTGCCCAATCCCCCTCGCCCGCGCCCACACCTCGTAGCACGGGCGTCGCGTCCAGATTTCGTAGCACGGGCGTCTCGCCCGTGCCCAAGACCCCTTGCTCGCGCCCACACCTCGCAGCACGGGCGTCGCGTCCAGATTTCGTAGCACGGGCGTCTCGCCCGTGCCCAGTCTTCGAACCACTCACGTCTCGCTCGTGCCCACTCTCCGCGAAGTCACCGACGCCCGGAAGCCCCTCCACATCGCCGCGCGTTCACCCACCCAACGCCGAAATTTCAAAGACCCGCAAGGCGATGGCCTTGTTGTCCTTGCCGGGCGATGGGCGTCGCACTCCGTCGGCGGCCCGTATTAGCGGCCGTTGGTCCTCCGATCCGGTTAACAGATCTGACACGGCTGGTCCTGAGTAGTAATGCTCATTCAGTGCCCTTCCGGATCTGCCGAATCTAACGCTCGTAGGATGCCTGCCACACTCATTGGCACGAGAAAGGAGCGTCATGCAAGCCACCGCAACACTGGAATCGTCCCAGACGCGCAGCGCCGTCGGGGGCAAGTATCTCACCTTCGCGCTGGGCAAAGAGGAATACGGCCTGGAGATCCTCAAGGTCCGCGAGATCATCGGGTACATGGACATCACCGCCGTCCCGCGCACGCCCCCCTATGTCCGGGGCGTGATCAACCTGCGCGGGCAGGTCATCGCCGTGGTGGACCTGCGGGCCAAGTTCGGCATGGAATCGGCCGAGCGCACGGACCAGACCTGCATCATCGTCGTGGAGATCCGCCAGGGGGACCGGAAGCTCAACACCGGCATCATCGTCGATCGGGTCAGCGAGGTGTTGAGCATCTCCAGCGAAAGCATCGAGGATGCCCCCAGCTTCGGGACGAGCGTCGACAGCGACTTCATCCTGGGCATGGGCAAGATCGGGCAGTCCGTCAAGATCCTGCTCGACATCGACCGCGTGCTGGGCGGAGATGAACTGGCGAACGTTGCATAGATCAGAGCGTCATGGTCGGGTAACCATCGAAACTTCCAAAAACAAAGGGTAGAACCATGAAGCTTGGAACGAAAATCACATTGGGATTCGGCAGCCTGATCGTCCTTGGTGTTGGCGTGGCGATCATGGCTTACTTCGGGTCGGCACGCAGTGACGTGGCGGTCCATGCCCTCGAGTCGATACAGCAGAAGACGGAGGCGCTGCAGACAATCAAGATCGGCGCTGAGCAGATCAAGGTGGCGCAACGCACACTGCTTGATCAGGACCTGCCCCCCCAGGTTCGCAAGCGCCAGTATGACAACATCGCCAAGACCCGCGAGATGTACGAGGCGGCGTGGAAGGAGTTTGAGGCCTCCAGCCGCAACGCGGAACAGGAAGCAACATGGAAAGCTCTGGGCGAAGCCTGGGGACAGTGGCGCAAGGACAACAACGAGTTCGCTCGGCTTACCAGCGAGCTGGAAACGATGGCGCTAGGCAATCCGCACGAGCTGAGTCGATGTATGGAACAGTTCCGGGGCGACCACCTGGCCGTGCAGGACAAGGTCTGGAACCTGATCGAGCAGAAGAAGGAATTCGAGGGCGGCGAAAGCCACACGGAGTGCAACTTCGGCAAGTGGAAGGCCGCTACGACTCTGAGCAACCCCGAACTGCGCGCTGCATTGCAGGCCACCGATGAACCGCACCGCCGCTTTCATGAGTCGGTCAAAAAGATCAAGGCGCTGGTCAAGGGCGGAGACCTGACCGCCGCCAAAGCTGAAATGATTGGTGAAATGATCCCGGCGGCCAATACATCCATCGGCCAGTTCGCCCAGGTGATCGCGCTGGCGAACAAGGGTCGGGAACTGGCCGACAAGGCCCGTGACCAGGCCATGGAGGTCTGCCGCGAGAGCCAGACCAAGGCCAACGACCTGCTCGACAAGCTGCTCAAGGCGGATGACGACGAGGCGGACGTGATTCAGGAACAGGCCAACAGCCAAATGGCGAGCATCAAGGCACTGTCCCTGGCCTCGATCCCGGCGGTGGTGATCGTCGGCTCGCTGCTGGCCTTCTTTATCACCCGCTCGATCACGCGGCCGGTGGCCCGCATCGCCGATGTGCTCTCGACCGGCGCCCAGCAGACCACATCGGCGGCCGGACAGGTCGCCGCTTCCAGCCAGGCCCTGGCGCAGGGGGCCAGCGAGCAGGCCGCCGCCCTGGAGGAAACCACCAGTTCCCTCCAGGAGATGAGCAGCATGACCCGCAAGAACGCCGAGACGGCCCAGCAGGCATCGACCATTTCGGGCGAGGCGAAGGTGGCCGCCGACAAGGGCAACGAGGCGATGCTGAAGATGAGCCAGGCCATCCAGGAAATCCAGAAGTCGGCGCAGGAGACGGCCAAGATCATCAAGGTGATCGACGAGATCGCCTTCCAGACCAACCTGCTGGCGCTGAACGCGGCGGTGGAGGCCGCCCGGGCCGGCGAGGCCGGAAAGGGCTTCGCCGTGGTGGCCGAGGAGGTCCGCAACCTGGCGATGCGCTCGGCGGAGGCGGCCAAGAACACGGCCAGCCTGATCGAGGAGTCGGTGACCAACGCCAAGAACGGCGTGGCCATCAGCGCCGAGGTCGGCAAGATGCTCGAGGAGATCACGACTTCGGCCACCAAGGTCAACGCCCTGGTCGGCGAGATCGCCGCGGCGTCGGCCGAGCAGAGCCAGGGGATCGACCAGGTGAACACGGCCGTGGCACAGATGGACAAGGTGACGCAGTCCAACGCGGCCAGCGCCGAGGAAAGCGCCTCAGCGGCCGAGGAACTGTCGAGCCAGGCGGAGCAGGTGATGAACGTGGTGCGCGAGTTGACCGCGCTGGTCTCCGGCGCGACGGCCGCCTCGGCTGACACGATCGCCAGGGCCCCGCGCACGTCGGCGCGGAAACCGGCGGCGACCGTGACGGCGAAGGCCCCCGCCGCGGCGGCCAAAGAGAAAGCGCCCCAGCGTTCTGCGGCCGAACTGATTCCGCTGGATGAGACGGAACGGGCCCGCACAAGCGGCGACTTCTCCGATTTCTCGAAGGCGGCGTAAGCACGGTTCCAGGACAGCAAACGCTCCGGGCGCAGGGACGTGCCCGGGGCTTTTTGCTTGTCATGTCCCCGCCGCAAGATGCCGATCATTTCCACAGAGGAATCCCGGCACTGCCACGGATTCCCCCGGGATAGTCGAACACCACAGCGGCAAATCAAGGCGTTGCCATGAACTTGGAAGTCCCCCACGAAGTCGGTGCGGAAGCGGATCAGCGGGATGCCACGGGTCTGTCGGCCGACGCGGCGTCGGAAACGATGCGGCAGTTGTCTGAGCTGACCGAGCAACTGGCTACCGCCGTCGTGACGGTCGATGCGGAGGACCTGGTGGGGCTTGCGGCCCTGCACGAGCAGTTCAAGAATCTCCGCGAACAGGCGGCACAACTCGAGTCGGCCCCCGACACGCAGCGAATCGTCCCCCTGGCGACGCAGGCATCGCAACTGGTGGAGCGCCTGGTGCTCCGCGAGATCGACGACGCCGCCCAGTGCCTGCGCGATATCGGCGAGGCGGTCGTCCAGTTGCAGACGATGATCAGCGGCGCACCGGCCACCGCGACAACGGCGGCGGTCCCGGCGGCCGATCCCGCGGCCCAACCGACAACCCCGGCGGCTTCGGTGACTCCGGCGGCTCCGTCGGAATCGTCATCGGCCCCTGCGCCCCAGACATCCAACGCATCGCCGGATCAGGAGAGCCCCCTGTCGGCCGAGGATGCCGCCATGGCCGGCGAGTTCATCATTGAGGCGCGCGGGCACATCGACACGGCCGAGGCAGAACTGATCAAGCTGGAGGAGCAGCCGGACAACCCCGACTCGCTCAGCGCCATCTTCCGGGCGTTCCACACGATCAAGGGCGTTGCGGGGTTCCTGAATCTCAAGCAGATCGGCTCGCTGGCGCATGCGGCGGAGAACCTGCTGGACCTGGCCCGGCGCGGAGAGTTGAAACTGACGGGCGCCGCCACGGACCTGGTCCTGGAGGCCATCGACCTGATGAAAGTGCTGATCGCCGACCTGGAACAGGCGATCCGCGCCCAGAAGGCGCCAACAACACAGCCCGCCCTGCCCTCGCTGCTGGATCGCCTGCGAGCCTATGCGGCCGGCCAGCAGCCCCAGGCGCAGGATGCGCCGGCCACCGCAAGCGCAGCGGCCGCGGCCCCGGCCGAGAAGGCCGAGTCGCGCGCGGCGACGACGGCCGGTTCCTCCGCCGAGGCGACGGTCAAGGTCGCCACCGACCGGCTGGACAGCCTGATCAACATGGTCGGCGAACTGGTGATCGCCGAGTCGATGGTGCGCCAGGACCTGGCCGGCCTGCTGGCCGACAATCAGCGGATTCATCGCAACATGTCGCACCTGGGGAAGATCACGCGATCGCTCCAGGAACTGTCGATGTCGATGCGGATGGTACCGATCCAGGGTGTTTTCCAGAAGATGGCGCGGCTGGTGCGGGACCTGTCGCGGAAAGCCCTCAAACAGATCGAGCTGACGACCGCGGGGGGCGAAACCGAACTGGACAGGAACGTCGTGGAGGCCATCGGCGACCCGCTGGTTCACATGGTGCGCAACGCCGTTGACCACGGCATCGAGTCGCCGGAGGACCGGCAGCGCGCCGGGAAGGACCCGACCGGCCGAATTCACCTGAAGTCCTGGCACCAGGCGGGCAACGTCGTCATCCAGATCAGCGACGATGGACGCGGCTTGAACAAGGAGAAGATCCTCAGGAAGGCGATAGCCGCCGGGCTTGTGCAGGAAGGCGCCCAACTGAGCGACCCGGAGATATTCCAGTTGATCTTCCATCCTGGCCTGTCAACCGCGGAAAAGGTCACGGATATCTCGGGGCGCGGCGTCGGCATGGATGTTGTGAAGCGCAACATCGAGGCGCTGCGCGGGCGGATCGAGATCGAGTCCACGGAAGGCCGCGGCTCGGCGTTCACCATCCGCCTGCCGCTCACCCTGGCCGTGATCGACGCCCTGGTCGTGCAGGTCGGCCCGCAGCATTACCTGCTGCCCATCACCAGCATCGAAAAGAGCCTGCGCCCCACGCCCGAGCAGCTCAGCAGCGTCCAGGGACGGGGAGAGATGTGCATGGTCCGCGGGCAACTCCTGCCGCTGTTCCGGCTGCACCGCCTGTTCGGCGTCACGCCGCTGTCCGAAGACCCCACGCAGGGTCTTGTGGTCATCGTGCAGGACAACCAGCGTCGCTGCGGCCTGCTGGTGGACCGGCTGCTGGGCCAGCAGCAGGTGGTCATCAAGTCGCTTGGAGACCTGGTGGGCAAGGTGCAGGGGGTCAGCGGAGGGGCAATTCTGGGCGACGGCAACGTCAGCATGATTCTTGACGTACCGGGACTGATCGACCTGTCGCAAGACCAGGTCGCATCGCATTCCCACGGATGAGCCGGAGGGCAGACATGCTTGTGACAACCGCCGAGTTCATCACCGAACGCGACTTTAGGCGCATCAGCGACGCGGTGTACGAGTATTGCGGCATCAACCTGCACGACGGAAAGAGGGAACTGGTGCAGGCCCGCCTCGCCAAGCGGCTGCGGCAGACCGGCGTGCAGAACGTCAGCGCGTACCTTGACGGCGTGCTGGCAAGGCCGGACAGCGAGGAGTTCACGCAGCTGATCAACTGCCTGACCACGAACCTGACCAGCTTTTTCCGGGAGAGCGCGCACTTCCAGTTCCTGGCCGAGAAGTTCCTGCCGGAACTGATGGCCCGCAAGCGACGAGCCGGGATCAACCGCATCCGCGCCTGGAGCGCCGGTTGCAGCACGGGAGAGGAGCCCTATTCGCTGGCGATTCAACTGCTGGACAGCCTGGGCGACGGGAGCTGGGACGTGCGCATCCTGGCGACGGACATCTCCACGCACGTGCTGCGCATCGCCGAGAACGGCCTGTACGAGAAATCGCGGGTCGAGTCGGTTCCCCCCGCCCTGCGGCACAAGTACCTGATCCCCGAACGGCAGGCGGGCTCCGTGGCGTATCGCGTCGCGCCGCAGGTGCGCGGCCTGGTGCGATTCGCGTACCTGAACCTCATGGAGTCCTGGCCCTTCAACGGCACGTTCGACTTCATCTTCTGCCGCAACGTCATGATCTACTTTGACAAGCCGACGCAGCAGAAGCTGGTCAACCGCTTCTGGGATCGCCTTGAGAAAGGCGGGGTGCTCTTCACCGGGCATTCCGAATCGCTGACGGGCATCGAGCACAGTTTCAGGTACATCCAGCCGACGATCTACGGCAGGCACTAGAGCGCGGAGCGAGAGTTGTCATGACCATCGTCGTAAACGTGTCCGATGCTCGAGCCAGCAACGACCCGGCGGACGTGCTGGCCACCTATTCCCTGGGTTCCTGCATCGGCGTGGCGCTGTATGACGCGGCCAGCCGCGTCGGCGGCCTGCTTCATTTCCAGCTGCCCAGTTCCACGATCGATCCGAACCGCGCCGCTCAGAGTCCCCTGATGTTCGCCGATACGGGGATGGCGCATCTGCTGGCGCAGATGGAAAAACTGGGGGCACAGAAGCGACGCATGAAGGTCAAGCTCTGCGGCGGTGCGCAGATGCTCAACGACAACAACCTGTTCAATATCGGACGCCGCAATCACGCGGCCATCCGCAAGGTGCTCTGGCAGCAGGGAATGCTGATCGATGGCGAGGATGTAGGCGGGAATTCGCCACGCAACATGTACCTGAGTCTGGCCGATGGAACAGTTCAGGTGAAGACCGCCGGGCAGACGGTCACTTTGTAAGCAGGTGGGTTTATGGGTTACAGCATACTCGTTGTAGACGACTCGGCCACGACGCGGGCGATCATCAAGCGCGTCCTGGGCCTGGCGCAGATCCCCACGGATTTCATCGCCGAGGCCGCAAATGGCAAGGAGGCGCTGTCGGCTCTGGCCGGCCGTCGCTTCGACCTGGTTTTGGCGGACTTGAACATGCCGGAAATGGGCGGTCTGGAAATGACCCGCTGCATGCACGAGAACCCCGCGACGCAGGACATCCCGGTGGTGGTGGTGTCGGCCGAACCGAACGCGGAGAAGTTCGCGCAGGTCCAGGGCAACGGGATCCAGGGATGCCTGCGCAAGCCCTTCACGCCGGAAGGCATCCGCAACATCGTCAATCACGTTCTGGGAGGCGTCCATGCCTGATACGGCATCCATATCAATACTGGAGAGCCTGGTGCAGGCGCTGGAGCAGATGGCGTTCGTCGCCGTGGCGCCCGTGGAGGGCCCGCCGCCCGCTCCGGCCAGCGCAGTCATCGTCCGCATCGAGTTCCACGGCGCGGAGCGAGGGAACATCGAGCTTCTGGCCGATGAGTCGCTGGGCGCGGTTGTCGCCGCCAACATACTGGCCGCCGGCGAGGATGATCCCCAGGCGCAGGCCCAGGCGCAGGATGCGCTGTGCGAGCTGCTGAACGTGACCTGCGGCGACTACCTGCGGCAACTGGAACTCGCCGGGGCCGGAACCCTACACATGAGCATTCCCGGCGCCAGGCGCATCGCGGCGGAGGAATCGGCGGACCTGCTGACCAATGGCGGCTTCGACATTCTGGACGCGGAAGGCCGAACAATCGCGATTCGGCTCACGAGGGAATCCCAATGACGATGCTGGCACAAGCACCCACCCAACGGCCCGCCCGGGTCATCCGCGTGCTGATCGTGGATGATTCGGCTGTCGTCCGACAACTGCTCAGCCGCGACCTGTCGCGGGATAACAGCATCCAGGTGGTCGGAACCGCGCCCGATCCCTACGTGGCGCGGGACAAGATTCTGGAATTGAAACCGGACGTCCTCACGCTCGACGTGGAAATGCCGCGGATGGACGGCCTGACGTTTCTTCGCAAGCTGATGGAATACCACCCGATGCCCGTGGTGGTGCTCAGCTCTCTGACCGGCAAGGGAACGGACATGGCCGTGGAGGCCCTTGCGGCCGGAGCCGTCGAGGTCCTTGGCAAGCCCGGGTCGGCTTATGAGCTGGGCGACCTGGGGCCAAGGCTCGTCGAGACCATCAAGCGGGCGGCGGTCAGCAGCGTCCGGAGGACCGCGGCCGCGCGGCGGGATTCGGTTCCGACGCCCGTGCACCTTCGGACGACCGAACAGATCCTGGCCATCGGCGCATCCACCGGCGGGGTTCAGGCCCTGACGGAAGTGCTCACGGCATTCCCCGCGAACACGCCCGGCACGGTAATCGTGCAGCACATGCCTGCCGGCTTCACCGCCTCGTTTGCCAGGCGGCTGGACTCAATCTGCCGCGTTCGCGTCCGCGAGGCCTGCGACGGCGACGCCGTGCTTCCGGGTCACGTGCTGATCGCGCCCGGCGGACGGCACATGCTGCTGACGCGGTCGGGAGCGTGCTACGGGGTGACGTTGCGCGACGGGCCGCCGGTCTTTCACCAGAAGCCGGCGGTGGACGTCCTGTTCGATTCCGTCGCCAGGCACGCCGGCCCCAACGCGGTGGGAGCCATCCTGACAGGCATGGGCGCCGACGGTGCACAGGGATTGCTGAAGATGCGCAAGGCCGGCGCGCGCACGATCGCGCAGGACCAGGCCACCTGCGTCGTCTTCGGCATGCCGCAGGAGGCGATCAAGTGCGGGGCGGCCGAGCAGGTCGTGCCGCTGGAGGCGGTTGCACCCAGGATGCTGGAACTGGCTCACGCGATCGCGCAAACGGGACATTCGTGATCTTCGAGGGAATATGGAGACAACACAATCACAACCGGTCATCAATCCAAAGCTCATCGTGCCGTTCGTGGACTCGGTCCGAAGCGTCTTTTCGACGATGGTCGGTGTGGCCACCACGGTGCTGCGCCCCCACATCAAGAGCACGCCGGCCCCCTGCTACGACGTGTCGAGCATCATCGGCTTCTCGGGCAGCGTGGTGGGAATGGTCGTGGTCAGCTTCCAGAAGGAGGCCGCCGAAAAACTGGCCAGCGTCTTCGCCGGCGAATCGATCGATGCTTCCAGCCCCGACTTCGCCGACGCCCTGGGCGAGCTGGCCAACATGATCGCCGGCAGCGCCAAGAAGCACCTGGGCAGCGATGCGAACATCACCGTTCCCAGCGTCGTGATCGGCCCGGCACACTCGCTGCCCCGGCTGAGCAATGTGCCCTGCGTCGTCATTCCGTGCAAGACGCCGGTGGGAGACTTCGCCGTGGAAGTCAGCATCAAGCAGATCAATGCCGCGGACGCCCAATGATCCCCCGGAGGATGCCATGAAGATTCTGTTGGTGGATGATTCACGAACGATGCGCAACATCCAGAAGAAGATCCTCGCGGCCTGCGGGGAGGTGGAGTTCGCGGAGGCCGGGGATGGCTTCGAGGCCCTTACCGCCCTGGCGGCCAATCCCGGGGGTTTCGACGTCATCCTCGTGGACTGGAACATGCCCAACATGGACGGCCACACCCTGGTCAAGCGCATTCGCGAGAAGGACCGCACAACGCCCCTGATCATGTGCACGACCGAGGCGGAGAAGGGGCGTGTGCTCGACGCCCTCAAGGCCGGCGTGAACAACTACGTGGTCAAGCCGTTCACCGCCGAGACGTTGCTGGAACGGGTCAACCAGACCCTCAGCAAGGTCCGCGCCGCCGCGTAGGGTCGTCCGGACGAACGGAAGGTGCCGCATGACTTGCTCCGACTCCGCGCCGGAATGCGTGCAGGATGCATCGACATCCGCGCCGGCGTCGGCGGCGCCGCCCCTGGAAATCGCGCGCGACATCGATCACTACACTGGCAACATTGATACCGACCGGGATGTCATCGTCCGCGGCAGCATCCTGGACCTCTTCCAGGTCTCCGTCGGCGGCAATCTCACCGTGGAGAAGATGGTCGAGGCCGCCACGGTACGATGCAAAGGCAACCTCACGGTCAACGGGGGCGTCCTCGGCAAGGACAAGGGAATCTACTGGGTCGGCGGCAACCTGCACGCCCGCTGCCTGAGCAACGCCCATATCGAGGTGGAAGGCGACATCGCGGTCAAGGCAGAGATCCGCAACTGCAACATCCGCTGCGGCGGCAAACTTGTCATCCAAAGCGGGTCGCTGTTCGCCGGGCATGTTTCGGCTATCGGCGGCATCTGCTGCAACACCCTGGGCTGCCCGTCAGCGCTGCCCACGGTCGTGGAGGCCGGATGCGACCATGCGTTCTTCCAACTCGTGCAGGGCAGCATCGCCCAGATCCATCAGGTTAGCCAGAAGGTCGCCCGGACCCGCGGCCTGGTCGAGCCGCTGATGCGGAACCAGAAGGCGCTGACCGCGCAACAGAAGGAACGAGCCACCGAACTGCTCTTCCAGGCAGGCGAATTGGCGGAACAGATCGCCGGGAAGATGGCCGAGTTGAAACGCGGCTACGACAGAATCCTCACGAACGGCCGCGGTGAAATCAGCGTCAGCGGCGTTCTCCACCCCGGCGTCGTCATCCGCTTTCCCGCGATGGAGGCTGTCGTCGCCGGCACTGTTCGCGGCCCGGTGCAGATCGTGCCCCAGTGCGACAACTCCCAAAAACGAATCGTAATTGTCAGTTCCGCCGGTCCGACAACGCCCCTGGCAACGCGCATCTCCGGAGAGAACCCGATGGACCTCCTGCGGAAACTCTTCGACCACGCCGCGGTGCAGCAGCCGTAGGGCGTCGGGGTGCACACGGCATTTGGCCCAGGCGGGCACATCGCAGCAGTTTGCCATCGCGGTGGCCAAGCGGGTAAAAGAGACACATGGGCACGGAACAGGACGTGAAGCTCGTTGCGTTCTACCTGCCGCAGTTCCACCGCATCCCCGAAAACGACCGCTGGTGGGGAGAAGGATTCACGGAGTGGACCAATGTCAGGTCGGCCCGACCGCTTTTCAAGGGCCACGCGCAGCCGCGCGTTCCGGCGGGCGGCTGGTACTATGACCTGACCGACCCGGACGTGCGCGAGCGACAGGCTCATCTGGCGATCGCGCACGGCATCGACTGCTTCTGCTACTATCACTACTGGTTCAGGGGCAGGCGGCTGCTGGAAAAGCCGTTTGACCAGGTGCTGGCGAGCGGCCGGCCGGAGATCCCCTTCTGCCTGGCGTGGGCCAATGAGCCCTGGACGCGGGCGTGGAGCGGACAGGGGCAGGATGTCCTGATGCCGCAGGAATACGGGGACGAGAAGGACTGGGCGGAGCACTGGGCTTATCTGCGCCGGGCTTTCCTGGATCGGCGATACCTGAGGGTGGACTCGCGGCCAGTCTTTCTGGTCTATCGCGCGGGGTCGATACCGCGGTGCGGGCAGATGCTGGGTTGCTGGCGCACGTGGGCCAGGCGCGACGGCGTCGGCGAGCTCTTCCTGATCGACATGATGACCGTATTCCGCGATGGCGGCGCGGCCGGATTCGACGCCAGACTTGAGTTTGAGCCGATGTACACCCTGCGGCATGACATCGGCGTCTGGACCAGGCTCTGGCGCAACACCCGCCATCGGCTCCGCCCCATGCTGGCTACGGCGGGCCTGCGACAGCCGTGGTTGATGGATCGGTATGACTACGCGGCGGTGTGGGAGAGAATTGTGAATCGCCAGGCAGCCGGCGATGCTCAGGTGATTCCGGGGGCGTTCGTGGATTGGGACAATACGCCGCGACGCGGGTACCGGGGCACGGTGATGACGGGCGCGCGACCCGAGATCTTCGAGCGATACCTCGGTCGACAGCTGGAAAGAACGCGGCGTCTTTACGGCTCGCGCCTGTTGTTCATCAACGCCTGGAATGAATGGGCCGAGGGGGCGTATCTGGAACCGGACGAACTGTGGGGCATGCGGTGGATCGAGGCCATCCGGCGCGTCCGCTCAGGGGTCCGCTGACCGACTTACGCGCCTTTCACTCGCATCCGCAGGGCGTAGAAACCCTTGCTGGCGGTGATGAACAGCGTCCGGCCGTCCTTGCCGCCGAAAGTCACGTTCGCCGTCCATCCCTGGGGAACGTCGATTTGTTCAATCTTCTTCCCGGTCTTGTCAAAGACACTCACGCCCCGACCGGTGAGATAGACATTCCCCTCCTCGTCGATGGTCATGCCGTCCGACCCCAGCTCGCAGAAAAGCCGCTTGTTGGTCAGCGAGCCGTCCGCGTTGATGTCAAACGCGTAGGTCTTCCGGCCGCCAATGTCGGCGACATAGAGAGTCTTGCCGTCCGGGGTGCCGATGATGCCGTTGGGCTGGACCAGGTCATCGACGACGCGAGTACAGGTCTTGCGGTCCGCGGAGAGGAAGTAGACGGCCTGCTTCTGCTCGCTGGGCCCTCGTTTCCAGTAGTCGCGCTTGTAGAAGGGATCGGTGAAATACACGCCGTTGTCGGGCCGGACCCACAGGTCGTTGGGTCCGTTCAAGAGCTTGCCGTCGTAACTGCCGAGCAGGACGGCGTGCTGCCTGGTCTTCACGTCAATCGACCACAGCTCGTTTTTCTCATCGGCGCAGGCCAGCAGATTGCCCTGCCTGTCAAAATAGAGCCCGTTGGATCGGCCACACGGCTTCATGAATTCGGTGAGCTTGCCATCGACGCTGTAGAGCATGATGCGATCGTTGGGCTGATCGGTGAAGTACACGTTGCCGTCCGCGTCGCGGGCGGGTCCCTCGGTGAAGGCAAACTCCGTAGAGATGGTCTCCAGTTTCGCGCCCGGCGCGATCACGGAGGACTGCGCGCGGCAGGCCGATGAAATCAGAGCGACGGCCAACAGAACGGTCGATACAAGGAACTTGGCGCCCATCTCTTCTCCTGTGGGTTTGCGACCGGAATAGAGTACCGCGGGACGCGGAACAGGTCCATCACGTTGGCGGAGCCGCATCAGGGAGATTCTCGGATGCGATCGAATAGCCTGGACCGCTCCGCCGCGTCGAGCACCGGCAAGACGTCGAGCGTCAACTGGTCCTCAACGATGCTCAGGCCCGTGATGCGAAGCGGCACGCTGGTTCCCTTCTCATCCACGGGCATGTAGATCACCGCGTCGGCCGACCTGTCGCTGATCAGGTCCAGCAGCAACATGCTCATGGCCGCTGCGGCCGCGCTGCCGTTGACGGCGCCGAACGAATCAATTCTCGCATCGCTCCGCAACTGGGGCAGGCGCGCCTCGATCATCCCGCGCAAGTGACGAAGCTGTATCTCCACCACCGCCCGGGGCACCGGCAGCCGACCGGCCTGTGTTCCGTCGATGCTCAGTCGAAGCAGGCCCCGGTCACCCAGCGCCGGCACAAACTGGACGCTCATGACCGTTGACAATCGCGGCACCTCTGCGGCAAGAATGATCCGACCCTCCCGCAGGTAAATGCCGGGACTGCGCACATATTGCTCCATCCGGTGCCTGAGAGACGGAGCGGCATCGGCATTATGAAGCAACAGCGCGTTGAGTTCCTCTTCGCTGAGGATGAGCCGCGCGGGCTCCGTCTGGGTCGTGGGAAGCGTCTGGCCGGCACGCCGGGCGCGGACCCCCTCAAAATGCGACTGCTGCGCGAGTTGGCGGGCCGAAAGCAGTTTGTCCGCGGCCTGCTGGTTGATCTGGCCCCGTTTCTGGTCATCCCAGTCATAGCGGCGGTAGAACTCCGGCGCCTGGCGAAAAGTCCGATAACCGATGCCGGCGGGAACGGCAACTGTCGCAATCGCCGCCAGAACGAGTCGTTTGATCCACTTCATCGATCTTCCTGCACAGTCAGTATAGCCGTCACAGACGGACGACAAAACGCACACCGGCTCTCGCGCAGCGCGGATTCCGACGCATCGCCGCTGGACGGCAGCTAAACTTGGGACATGCAGGCGCGAGCGTCAGGCGAGGTTCCCGCGACGATGTACCGGCTGGAGCCCGGGCCGGTGGCCTTGCGGCCTGGTGCACGGAGTGCATCCGCGGCGTTTACGCGCCAACTCGTCGAATCGCTGCCCCTGGCATGTTCGCCGCTCATCGCGGACCGGTTCGCGCAGGAAGTGGTGGACATGATTGATGGCCCGGTGCTGCGGTATTCCCGGCGACTTGCGTTGTTGCGGAGAGCCGAGCAGTTGCGCATCTCGCGGTTTGAGGCAAACCTGATCATCGCGGTCGTGCAGCGGGAATTGGGATCGGGCGTGCCTGAAGCAGAGAAACCCGCGGGTGGAATCGCAGCTCCGCTGACCCTCTTCCTGGCGCTTCAGGCGGCGATCCTGGCGCTGGCCTGGTATGTGTGGGGCGGCTGAGCGCCGACGGGAATCACGCCCGCTCCCGCCACTCCCCGTCGGGCTCGAGCACCTGGCACGGGCGAAAAAATGATTTGTAGTGCATGGTGGGGCAATCCTCGACCCAGTAGCCAAGGTAATAGAACGGGATGCGGTTCCGCCGCGCCCAGGCAATCTCCCAGAGAGCGCCGAAGGTGCCGGGACCGCGGCGCGACTCGCCCGGATCAAAGTAGAAATAGACGCTGGACAGGGACAGTTCGCAAACGTCGCAGATCCCCACCGCTACGAGTCGACCGGCCGGATCCCGGTAAGTGAACTCCAGGGTATCGACGGGAGAAGTGTATAGAAACTCTTCGAAGCTTTGGCGTGACACGGCCTCGCGCAGTGCGTGCCGCCGCGCGATGTAGCGGCGGTAAAGGTCGAACTTCTCGTCCGTGGGCACGGCAGCGCCAACCGACACGCGCAGATCGGCGTTTCGCCTTGCGCAGCGCCGCTGCGATCGGGACGGTGCAAAACGTTCGACGGGAATCCGAATCTGGCGGCACTTGTTGCAGCCCGGACAGATCGGCTGGTAGAACAGTTCGCCGGAGCGGCGAAAGTTGGCGTCCATGAACTGGTGATACACGCCTGCCGGCAGGCTGGATGCCAGAAAAGCGCGGGTGCGCGACACCCGCCCCGGCAGATAGGGGCAGTCATGGTCGGGGATGACCGTCAGCCGGACTGGGATCGGCGGCGGCAACATGAGCCTGATTATCGGCCAAGCCTGGCCGAAGGGGAATCCTGCAGCGCCAGGCACGGGGTGCGTGACACTTCTTGCGGCCGGCGGGCCGGAATCTCGGGAACGGACCCCGTGGCACGGGTGTCCTCCGCCGTGCCCCGGCTCCGCACGGACACCGACGCTCAGGACATCCTCACCGTGTGGTCTTCCACCTAACGCCGAAACGGTCACGCATTCCCATGCACGCTTTGGCGTTCCGCACGATAGAATCGACATGATCCCCCTGCTATACTCCCCCGACTTGGCAGCAGACAGGAGTTTGAACCCATGGCCGGTATGACAATTACGGAAAAAATCCTCGCCAGGCACGCGGGCAGATCGTCCGTGCGGGCGGGCGAGAACATCTGGGTCAACGTCGATGTGTTGATGACCCACGACGTCTGCGGACCGGGGACTATCGGCGTCTTCTACGAGAACTTCGGCAAGAACGCCAGGGTCTGGGACCCCTCTCGCGTCGTGATCATTCCCGATCATTATATCTTCACGGCTGATCTCAAGTGCCATCGCAACGTCCAGATTCTGCGAGACTTCGTCAAGCAGCAGGGAATCAAGTATTACTACGATCCCGAGTTCGTGACGATGGATCCGACGATGCCCAATCCCTACAAGGATCCGACCAAGACCAGTTACAAGGGGGTTTGCCACAAGGCCCTTCCGGAGGAAGGGCATGTTCGGCCGGGTGAGATCCTGCTTGGAACCGACAGCCACACCTGCACCGCCGGCGCGTTTGGCCAGTTCGCAACCGGCATCGGCAACACAGACGCAGGATTCGTCCTGGGCACCGGCAAGCTCTGGCTGAAGGTTCCGCCGACGATGAAGTTCACTTTTCGCGGGCAGATTCCGCCCTACCTCACGGCCAAGGACCTGATTCTCGCCGTCATCGGGCAGATCGGCGTCGATGGCGCGACGTATCGCTCCATGTACTTCGCCGGCGAAGGCATCTCCAGCCTCACGCTCGAAGACCGCATGACGTTGACGAACATGGCTATCGAGGCCGGCGGGAAGAACGGCGTCTGCGACGTGGACGAGAAGACCCTCCAGTATGTCCGCGCACGCTCCAACCGGCCCGATTGGCAAGTCGTCACAGACGACCCCGATGCGCAGTACATCGACCAGTACGAGTGGGACCTGGGCACAATGGAGCCGCTGGTGGCCAAGCCCCATTCGCCGGACAACAAGGACACCGCGCGCAACTGCAGCGACGTAAAGATCGACCGGGCCTACATCGGGAGCTGCACGGGCGGCAAGATCACCGACATGCTCTTTGCGGCCAACATCCTCAAGGGCAACAAGGTCAAGGTGCGGACATTTGTCGTGCCGGGCTCCACGGAGGTTCACGCCGACATGAAACGGCTCAACCTGCGGGGCGCCCCGCGACAGGGCAACGAGAAGAGCATTGAGGACGTGCTGCTCGAAGCCGGCTGCCTTGTGGGCCCAAGCGGCTGCGCGGCGTGCCTGGGCGGACCGGCCGACACCTTCGGCCGCCTCCAGTCCACAGAGATCTGCATCAGCACGACCAACCGCAACTTCCCCGGCCGCATGGGCAGCCCCAAGAGCGCGGTCTACCTGGCCTCGCCGTTGACGGTGGCTGCCAGCGCGCTGACCGGCCACATCACCGATCCGCGCGAGTTCGTCACCCAGAGGATCGAAACGGGAACGGCGGGAGTCGTCTGATCTGGTCCATGGCCCGCTTTTGTCTCGGGTCATCCAATCGCCCGATTGTCCGACCCCTTGCCCGGCCATGGCACCCTGCCAGGTCTGGCGTACCAAGACCGAAGCCCGGCGGGCAAGGCCGGGCTTCTGTCCTGTTTCAGTCGGTTCTGATTCGCTCAGATCTTGTCGGTGATCTCGAAGCCCTTGCGGTACTCGCGCGTGAGCAGCGCCTGGGCCGCGGGCGTGGCCGATGCGCCAACGAACACTTCCTTCTTCGGGTCGAATTCAAGCACGCTGCTGAGCTTCAGGCCGGCCTCTTGCCAATCGATCTGATTGTCCGCCAGTTGCTTGTGGAACCAGCCTTCCATCATCTCGTTCCAGGGTTTGAAATCCTTGTAGGCGGCAAGTGCCTGATCCTTTGAGTATTCCCTGCCCAGCCGGAAGGCGATGTTCGCCAGATGGCACCACGCGCTGGAGTAGTGAGCAAGCTCGACATCGGCCGCAAGCATCTTGGGGTCGCGGTTGCGCACCGCGTCGATGAAGTTCTTGGCATGAGCGCCGCCCCCGTCGCCCTTGAACTGCTGCAGGCGTTTGCCGTCGTTGTCATACGCCCACCCGCCGTTGCGCCCGCCGGCGTAGTAGCCGTTTTCGAACTGGATGACATATCCGCTCTGGATGCTGCGGTAGTTGGGGGCGGCGGTCTTACGATCCGGCGACAGCGACACGTTCGACAGCGAGAAGATCACCGGGACGACCGGCGTATCAAAGTACACAAAGTGCATGTTCGGCGTCTGGCCGGCATCGTTCCACGCCACGCGGCCGCCGCCCGACAGAATCCGGGTCGGGTGCGTCACCTGGTCGAACAACATATTGCGGATGTCGTCCAGGATGTGAACGCCCCAGTTGCCCATCTCGCCGCTGCCGGTGTTCCAGTACCAGTGCCAGTCGTAATGGAACTGCTTGCGATACAGCTTCTCGTCCTGCGCCGGGCCCAGCCACAGGTTGTAATCGCAGGTGGCTGGGGGCACCAGCGGCTGGTCCAGCTTGCCGATGCTATCGCGAACGCCAAAGCGATTGCCGCGAATCCAGAGCATCTTGCCGAGCTTGCCGCTCTTGATGAACGCCTTGATCTCGGCCTGGCACGGGTCGGATCGCTGCTGCACGCCACCCTGGACGATGCGGTTGTACTTCCGCGCCGCCTCGACCATCTTCCGACCTTCCCAGATGGTCTGGGAAATCGGCTTTTCGACATAGACATCCTTGCCGGCCTGACAGGCCCAGATCGCCGCCAGCGCATGCCAGTGGTTGCAGGTCGAGATAACGACCGCGTCAATGCTCTTGTCGTCGATGATCTTGCGCAGGTCCTGGAAGGTCTTGGCGCCGGGGAAACCCTTGGTCGCCTTGCCGAGCGTGTCGCTGTCCGGGTCAGCCAGGGCCGCCACGCGCACACCGGCAATTTCGCTGAACCACTTGGCCGAGTGCGAACCCCGTGATCCGACCCCGATAAAACCGACGTTGATCGCGTCATTGGCTCCCAGGACGCGCCGGGATGACAAGGCCATGCTCGCCGCGGCCGCGGCGCTTCCAGCTACAAACTGACGACGTGTAACGCGCATCGCAAAGTCCTTTACATTGAGAGAACCGAACCTGTTCATAAACCCGCTGAAAGCGGCATCGTAAGTTGCCGCCCTCAATCTTCAATACCCGCCGGCGGCCGTCCGGTTGCCTGTTGTCTGGTCTGCGTGACAATTGCCTTCGCAGCCGTCATTTGCCCAGGGGCCTGACCCAGATGTTCCTGAATCGCACCGGGCAGTCGTGCCCGCTGAGCGCCAGGGGCCCCTTGCTCACCGCCCTGCCGTACCTGGGCATGATCCGGTGCCCGGTTTCGCCGCGAATCTCCTCCTCCAGATGCACCAGCACGCCGTTGTGCAACATCGTCACCCGCGCCGGCTTGACCAGTTGCTGGCCCTCAAAAACCGGCGCGGTAAAAATGATATCGAAGCTCTGCCACTCCCCGGGCTTCCGGCAGGCGTTCACGCGCGGCGGTGTCTGGCCATAGATCGCGGCACACTGTCCGTCCGGATAGATGCGTTCGTTGTACGAATCGAAAATCTGGATTTCGTACAGGCCCATCAATAGCACGCCGTTGTTGCCTCGGTTGTACCAAGGCGCCTCGAAATTGGCCGGGGCCATCCACTCGATGTGAATCTGGCAGTCGCCGAATTCGTCGATGGTCGCAAAACCGCCCTTTCCCGCCTCGATCTGCCCGTCCACCACTCTCCACTCGCTCTTTTGCCACTTCGACAGGTCCTTTCCATCAAACAACACGATGGCATCCGACGGCGCGGGAACCGCGGGACCAGCCGCCCCCGGATCCACCTTCGGCGGCATGGGCCGGTCTGGATCATGCACATGAAACCCGCACCACGGCAGAACGGGAGTATCCTTGTACCCGATCGTCCCCGATCCATCCTTGGCCTTCACCAGTTCCGCCGCAGGTATTGCCCGCGACACGAACAACACCAGAACCAGTAACCCCGCCAAAGACAACTTGCGACCCATACCGCTCCCGTGAAAGTGATACAGGCTATTCTCGCAACCGCCGGTCGGCTTCGCAACCGCTCACGCCAGCATGGGCGTGTCGCCAAAGAGCGCTGATGTGATGCCTTCCGTTGTCGGACTGACACCTACGGTTTCGGCCTTCGTCCCTTCGTCGGCCAAGGCTGGCTGCCAATCGGCTGCGCCCAGGCGGCCCGTGGCCATCACCGCAACCTCCGCCTCATCTGCCTCAGCAGGACCTGATGGTGGTGCCTCTTCATCTTCCCGGGTCATACCGTTTGCGATGACCCTGCCAGCCGAGCCACCGCCTCCCCCCGTCAACTGCACGAGGAATGCGCTGTCGATCAGAATGTAATCCTCGATGTCGATGCTCAGGTCGCCGTTGACGTCCCCGTTGCGGTACGTCCGTTCCACCGCCTGGCCCTGACGGGCCAGGAAATAGCCCTTGTCGATCCGGAAATAGTCATCTCCGTCCAGGCGGCCGTTCAGGTCGCTGTCGCCGTCCAGCGTGAACCGGACCAACACATCGCCGGCCACTACCGGTTGGCCGCAGAAGGTGCCCATGATCGCCCGGCCGTCGCCCCGGTCGTTGAGGATCGCGCCCAGGCCACGGCCTGGCTGCCGCTGGGCCGTCATGCCCGTGCCGCCACCCCGGGCCGAGGCGATCCACGAAAGAACCTGGGCAATCGCCCCATCGCGCAGGATCATGTTCCCGTCAGACAGGTCCAGCGTGGCCGTGGGCGATAGTGACAGCGTTGAGAGCTTCAGCAGTTTTTGGCCCTCCGCGAACTTCAACCGGCCGTTGCCGTTGACTTCCAGGCTCGCCAATTCCATCACCTGCCCGCTGGCCGTATCGAGCACGATGGAAGCCTCGCCGGCGATTACCCGTGCGGTGCCCAGCGTTGCTCCCGATTGATCCACTCCCAGCGCGTCGCCGCCGGTCGTGCCGATCAGACGCACGCTGTTGGTTCCCGCCCCGCCCTCAAAACAGATCCCGCCATACGGCAGCGGATTGCCGTTGGACGCGTCGATGACCAGATTGTCATTACCCCCGAATCCCTTGAGCGTGAATCCCCCGCCTTGGCTCAACAGATAGCTGGCAATCACCGCCTGCCCGGACAGCACCTGAATCGTCACTTCGTCGGCCGCCAGCCGCACTGTGAACGTCTCATCGTATTCATGCCCCAGCAGCACGCGCGTGTCGGCCAGAGGCGTGCCGCCCACCGGACCGGCTTCCCAGTTGGCCGCGTCGTTGCCGTAGATGCCAATGCCCTTTCGCGACAGGGAAGGCCCCTTGCCATCTGGCTCGGTTGGCCAGGGCGTTGTCACCCCGTACTCCACCTCATCGGCGCTGATCCAGGGGACCGTGCCGTCCGGCTCGGGTCCGCCGGGCTTCACCAGCCGCACTTTCTCGCCCGAGCCGGACAGACCCGTGCCGTTCAGGAACGGGCCGAACACCCTGCTGGCCGGGAGGCCCAGGGCTGATGCGTAGGCCATGGGCTCCGCATTGACGATCAGCACGTGTGACCAGGGCTCGATAAAGCTGCCGGGAGGAAAGACGAATGCGATCCCCGCGTCGAATCGCCAGGTGTTCTGAGGATTGGACGGGTCGTAGAGCGGGACGGCCTGGCCGGTGATGTTGCGCAGTTCGATATAGTCCGGACCAGATCCCGCAGCGTTGTACATGACCTCATTGATGACGACCGGCCCCACCTTGGGCGGGCTGTTGGGTGTCCCCGGTGTTGGCCGGTCCATTGGCGCGAAATGGACGGCCCCGGTGCTCGTGACATGGCGGCCAAACGAGACACCCGTCTCGGCCGCACCAAACTCGACGACATAACGGTAACCGGTAAGGATGCCGTTCTCATCGGCGGCCGACAGGTACAACGTCTCGCCCAGTTCGGAAAGGCCAAAGCCCGTGGGTATGGCGGCGCTGCCGAAATCGGTGTCTTCGTAGTAGAGGGCGAACTCTCCGTCCCGGAGCGTCCTGGAGGGGAGCCTGAACTTGCGCAGATCGGAGGCCGAGTCGGACAGATACCAGCCGCCAATGTCGATGCTTTGGCCCGAACGATTCAGCAGCTCGATCCAGTCGGGAGCGGAGCCATGGCTGTGACTGAGAATCTCGTTGATCACCACCGAGTCGGGCGAAAGCACGGGCTCGTCGAAACCCGGCGTGCCGAGAATCGACTGACCGGCGGTCCAGTTACCTGAATACGCCCACAGGCCGGGATTGGCGTGTGGATCGGTCACGACCAGAGCATAGCCGCCGCCGTCGGTGGCCGGCTGCCAGGTGTCGCTGTAGGCGAAATCGTGGACGGTCATGCCGCCGGAATCGAGCACTCGAATCACCTCGCCATTGTCGCTGAGCGAATCGGCGTATTCGCCCACAATGTCAAAGCCGGGCCCGTATCGCTCCAGGAACGCGGCCCGATTCTTGACGATGAGCACACGCTCGTTGGGTGCCAGCACCCGTGCCGGGAACGTGAACTGCACCCCGCCCACGAAAGCCACATTCAACAGATTGATGACGGCCTGGCCGATGTTCATCAGCTCGATGAATTCATACTGCTCCGACGGATAGGCGGCGGATCCGGGCGGGTTGTAGTTCAATTCGACAATCCGCAGCGGCAGCGGCGATTGCGTGGTGCTCGTGGGGTTGCTCAAATTGGGATTAGGGGTGGCGAAGTACTTGAATGCCGTGGAACCGTCCGGACTTCGACCCTGTGATTGACCGACCTTCTGCGGCTTGTAGAGAACGATGTCGATGGGCTGTAGGTCGCGGTCCATCAGTCCGATGATCTCGCCGCCGGGCGACAGCTTGAACGTCACATGCTCCGGCCCGCCGCCAACGTTGTCATCCGCGATGAATGCGAAGAACCCGCCGGCCCTCATGAAACTGAGCGGCGCGATCGCGTGCTTGCCCGGCTGGGCAAAGGGATCATCCGTCAGGTAAAGGCCGCCGAGGTCCACCGGCAACGTGTCGGGGTTATACAACTCCACGAAATCATCAGGATAAGGCTGCAAGCCTTCGGTGAGCCATTCATTGATCCGCAGGAGCGAGGCATCGCCGGTGATCTGCCGCGCGTTGGGCAACCCGAACGTCGGCCTGTTCAAATACCATCGGCCGTCGGCACCGCGGCCGATTGAGAGGTTGCTGGCCTGCGGCCCGAAAACCACGCTGTCCACCGGCGTCGTCCCGCTGGTCGGATCGTACAGGAAGACCCCCTCGCCGGTGCTCTTCAGGGCGAACTTGTTCGTGTGAATCTCGCCGGGCACGGCCTTGTTGTCGAGATAGATAATCAGGTACTGACCCGGCGCGATCGATGCGGTGCTGGCAAAGTTGTACTTGCGGTTGCCCAGCTCGTCGCTGATGCTCCAACCGTTGAGAGAGACCGCCGAGGTTCCTTCGTTGAAAAGCTCGATCAGGTCGGGATAGCCGTTGTGGTAGACGGCGCTGTCATTGATCGCCAGCACCTCGTTGATGCGGACCTTGGGCAGGCTTGTGTTGACCAACCACGTGCGCGATGTTGTCGGCTCGGCCTGGCTCTGCCAGACCCCGGCGACGTTCTTGCCAATGACCTGCACCGTGTACGTGCCATTGGACAAACCCGAGAGTTGAATCGGCGCAGTGACGGGGATCTCGCCGCTCCAGGGGCCCCCGTTCACTCGATACCGATATTGGGTGATTCCCGCGCCGCCGACGGCCAAAGTCGCGCCCGTGCGGCTGGTCTGCGCCCACGGCTCGCCGCTGATCGACGCCCACGTCGGCACAACCGCGCCCATGTCAACGCCGTTGGGTCCGGCCTGCTCGGCCACGGAACCCGGGCGCAGCGAGAAATCGCCCGTGGCGGGGCTCCTCAATCGAGGATCGCCGCCGGTGTTGCCGGTCCCCAGCGAATGCAGCAACGCCGGAACCGCCGACCGATTCACCGTCACGTTCCCCGGCCATGCGATTTCATTGCCCAGAACCGCGGGCACGTTCTGAAAGATCGAGCCGTCGATCGCGGCGCCACGGCCAGGGCCGCTCGTCTGGCCGGCAAGGTCGAAATAGATCGCCGAATCGCTGACGTTCACCACCGTGTTGTTGGTGAAGTCCAGAAACGAGTTGTCCTTGACCAGCGCCACGTGCTGGAGGTCGAAGAAAATGTTCCGCACAACGGTGTACTGATGTCCCGCGCCGGCGGAAATAGCATTGCTGTTCCCGGGGTCCAGGTTGTAACTGTCCTTGATGAAGCGGGTGAACGTGTTTCCCTCGATATATGCGTCGCATTCCAGATCCAGCGCATCGTCTCCGCCGCCCCTGAACGTGTTCCCGATGATTCGTGAAATCGGCCCGGGCAGCGCCGCCCCGTCAAAGTCGATCGCGTCGTTGTGTCCCTTGGTGGTGCCGAAGATGTTGTTCTCGATCAGCAGCACGCCGCCCGCGGCGATGCCAGTTCCATTGATGTGCTCGGAGCGATTGTCGCTCGTCGGCGCGGCATTGCCGGGGAAGATGTCGGCAAAATACGAATTCCGGACGATCAAAGAGGAGTCCGTCGTGCGGATGCGGTAGCGATCAGCGTTGTCGAGGTAGGCGTGTTCGATCGTCAGACGCGAGGCGCTCAGGCCGATCATGCCGGAAAGGGTCGTTGACAGACCGCCATACTCGACAATCGCGTGCGTGATGCGGTTGTCGAGCATCGTGTCGGCAAAATGGATGCCCTCGCCGACGGCGGTGCTCCCGGGCGTGCGCGTGAATCGCACCGGAGCATGCTCGGTTCCCTCGGCCAGGAGTTGTCCTCCGTTCACCTTGATCGCGCCCCCCTGCCCCCAGTAGACCGTCACGCCGGGCATGATGCGCAGCACCGCGCCCACGGGCACCGTCACATCACCGTTGATGTGGTACGGTCCCGCTCCGGGATACAGGTAAGTGTCACCGGCCGGCAGGGTCAGGTCCGTCACCGTGTGGGGCATCGTGTGGGTTCCGCCCAGGTTGTCGGTGTAGGCTCCCATGTCCGACCGCGAGCCATCGGGATCGAGCGGGCCGGCCGGATCGCCGGAATCCACCGCCGGTGATCCGGGGGCCAGATGAAAACACGTGCCGCCGCCATGGAACAGCGGCGCCGCCTGCACGTTCCCGGGCCCCAATGCGGAGCCGTCCTCGTTGAGCAGGGAGTAACGAACGTTGAACTGGACGGTTGAGACCGGATAAGTCGGGTCGATCTGCAAAGAATCGGGCGACCAGAGAATCGAATTGGAGATGTTGTAGATGATGGTGTCGCCGCTGACGTTGTACTTGTCCTTGGCCTGGACGGCCGCGCCCGATCCGACAATCGTGACGTGGTCGAGGCTCACCACCGCGGCCCGGTTGGCATCGGTCTTGGCCGACACGCTGGCCGCGAGGCCGTCCTCCGGCGTGATGCCGTTGTTCACGAAAAGGCAACGGGTGAAGCTCGGCTCGCCGTTATATATGCTGGCGCCCTTGTCGCCGGTGTCCCGGAAGATCGTGCCGTCGATGGCGAGAACCGAGTTCATCGTGTCCAGCCCGTCGTCATTGGTGAATCCCATCATGCCGCGGCGGATGTTGATCAACTGGCCGGCCTGCTGGCCCCAGATGTAGATGGCGTCGTTGTCATCGGTCCCCCGCATCTCGTAGATGAACGTGTCTTCCATCAGCAGCGCGGTGCCGCTGACCTCGGGCCCCATCACCGAGCGGGACATTTCGCTGCCAAGGAACGTCAGGTCCGCCCCGGAGGCGTGCATGACCTTGCCTTTGTTGTCCGTCAGTGCCGCGTGGTCGAAAGTGATCTTCGAGTTGCCTTCGACCCGGAACTGCGGACCGCTGTTGGAATGCCCCACGGCCGGCGAACTGCCTGCCCTGGTGATCTGTGTGTATCGATAAAAGGATGGTTCAGCGGTGTTGTGATGGATCTCGCCCCAGTTTCCCACACCGTTGTAAGCGGTGAAAACCACCGGCTGGTCCGCCGTTCCCAGGGACTGGACGGAGCCCAGAACATCTATGCCCACCCCATTGGTCCCCGAGACAACGCCATCCAGCAGGACATATGTCCCGGGTTGGATCGTCAGCACGTGCTGATCCGGGACAGTCAACTGGCCGGTGATGTGCACAATGCCGCTCCACGTGGTGGCCGCTCCGGCGAGCGTTCCCGACACCGTCGTCATCGGCGTACCCGCAAGATCCGCAACCGCACGCGTGACGCTGTGCGATCCGCACGTGGCGATGAGATTGAATGATCCGGTTCCCGTGACGGTCACCAGCAGACTGCCGTAGCCGTTGTGGAGAATCACCTGGCTGGCCGACACTTGCACGCTCGGACTGTCCGTGGACAACAACGCGATGGCATCCCACAGGTCGCGCTGCACCTGTCCCTGGGCATCCAGCGCTGCCACCTGCACGAGGAAAGGAACCCCCGGCAGATACCCGGCCGGCGCGATGACTTGCAACGCACTGACGGCCACATCCGGCGCGGGCAGGCCCGTGGTCACGCCCGTGCCCTGCGCATCGTAAATCACATCCACGAAGCCGCTGGCCACGACTTTGCCCGTGCCGCCCGGTCCGTCATGTGCCCGGGCAAAAAGACGATTGAGGCCCGGAACCAGCGCGATGCCGCCGGCGGCCGAAGGCATGATGCCCTCGACCTCCAGGTCAAAGCTGATGTCGCTGCTGGTCGGGCTGCTCTGGTGAATCTCGACGGCCAGGACGTTTTCTCCATCCGTCAGATCCCCCGGCGACAATGCGACCGTCCTGCTGTAGAACGCGGATTCGTCGGCGCCGCCGATAGCGTTGATGGCCCTGGTGGTATAGGTCAGCGTGTTGTCCCCCACTGTTCCAGGCAGGTTGTCGCGCCACAGTTCCTTCCCGTTCAGGTAGATCGCGATTCCGTCATCGCGGCGAAACCTGAGAAGCAGCGACGAGATCGTCGCGGCCTCGCCCGCAGGCACCGTGAAGGAGGTTCTGAAGTAGGTTGTGATGTTCTTCTGCACGCCGGCCATATTGGGATCGGTATCGACGTAGCCGACGAGCGTGCCGCCCGGGTCGACTCCATTGGTGCCGTCTCCGTAGCCCAGTTCAGCCGGTCCGTGCGGCCAGCCGTCCGCGGCGGGATAGACCTTCTCCCGCCAGGCCGTCCCAAGGTTCTGTCCCTGATCAAAGTATTTCCAGTCGGACCCTCGGGGAAGGTACATCCTGCTGCTGGTGCCCGTCTGGGACGTGCTTTGCCAGACACCCGTGCGGGGATCGTATTGGACGAGTTGACCGTTGACGGTTACGGAACGCGTTGTTGACACGTCCGCCGTTCCCTGAACGGGTGCCAGCGGCGAAGCCGTGTATGCGTAGCCGCCGACACCCGCGGCCAACCCGCTGCTGACGCTGAAGGTGCGGGGAATCTGCGCCAGGACCTGCGTGGCGCGGTTGACAACGAACTGCTTCATGCTGTTGATCGTCGCCGCGGGCACGAAATCCCCCAGCAGATCATCCAGCAGGGGATTGATCACCTGCGGATTGAACACCTCCCGGATCACCTCCAGCACGGTGGCGTAGTAAAGCGGCGTGATCTGGGGGTGATTGAGAAATCCCTTCAGGCCTTCCACACCATCGCCGCGCCCGCTGACGCCATCGACGATGGAGAAGATGGACGTGCTCAATGGCCCGCTCTGGCTGGAATTGACGTTCATCAGCGTATCAAGGTCGTGCGGCACGAGCTTGAACCGCGCATCCTTGGTGCCGCGATACAAGAAGTAGTCGTCGCCGATGCCCGTGACCAGCCCGGTCTCCCAGTTCAGCATCAGTTCGTCAATCGCGATGTAGCGCAGCCACTGCTGCACATCGACGACCTGGCTGACAGCCTGGAGGTAGTTCGCATCCGAGGTGTTGTTCAGCACCCGCGCCAGGTTCACCAGGTCGGAGTAATCGTCTTCCTCGACATTGGTCTGCTTGATGTACCGCTCGCGGTACAGGTCCGGATTCAGGCCCTCATACTGCAGCTCGGCCTCCGGTACACCCGTCGGGTCCAGGCGAAATGCCGCGTAGAGATTGCCGGCACTGTCGTCGGGAAAGTGGTTTTCGACGAAATCACCGTCCTGGCTCTCGATCATCACGTAGGAGCCGAACATGTAGCCGCCCGACTGCGCCAGATTGGACCCGTTGACGCGCAACTGCACGGCCGACGCATCCGCCGCCGGAAGACCGACCAGGCGGTAAATGGCGCTTCCCGCTACCTGCGAATGCACGTAGCGACAGTTGAAGTTGACGGCCGTCAGGCCGCGGAACGTGCGATCGCCAGGGAAGCTCACATGGTAATTGTTGGGCGGCCCTGTCCGGCTGCCGTGACCGCGGTTGCGGACCCCCACGCCGTAGCGCACGTTCACTCCGGTTCCGTCAATGGCAATGAACGTTGCATTCATCTGGGCGTTGCCGTCCTCGTCGCCGTTGCTGGCGGCCCCGATGGTCGCCAGCTCCGCCCGCTCCGCCTCGGTCATGATCACGCGATAAATCGGCTGGGGCCCCAGGTAGTCCGCGGCCTCGACCTGGTACAGCGCGTTGGTCGACTGTTGCGGCGCGCCGCCGGCATCCAGCGCCGGCGCTGGCCACGTGCGCCAATTCGTGCCATCTGTCGCCGATATGTAGTATTCGACGACGGCCCCGTCGACCTGGGGCGGGATCACCGCCGTCCAGACGCGATCTCCCGCAACCGCATCCCCGCCGGTTCCATCGTCGCGCATCGCCAGCGACTGAAAGGCGGCCCCTGCCCCATCCACGCGCCAGTGCAGCGACGCACCCAGGCCCGTCAACTGCTCGTCCACCAGCTTCGCCGTAACCGTCACCGCCTCTGTCGGCTTGGGAATCACCGGTCCATGCGCCACATCGAGGATCATCGGCGCGATATCGGTCCGCGCCACGGAATTGGGCGATCCGGGGCTGCCGCCGAACGCCACGCTGGAGGCCCAGTTCTGCCCCGACGAGTTGTCCACCGCCGGGTTGATCAGTTCCAGCGACGAGCCCAGCCCGTCGGCCGCCTGCTGATAGGTCCACCCGCTGTGACGGCGGTTGACCAGGAGCCGCGAGGTCACCATGCCGGTGGCCGCGTGCGCCGCCGGAACGCTTCCCAACGGATAGGTGAACCAGTTGTCGCGAAGGACACCCGTGGCCGTCGACACGCCAACGGTGAAGGTTCCATTGAACGCACTTTCGGCGGCCCCGGCAATTCGAACGGTGTCGCCGTTGGCATAGCCGTGCGATGGCAGGATTACCGTCGCTGTCGCAGTCCGGATGTCGGTGAACATGATCCCGGACGTTGTCGCCGGGGCGGTGCTGGCAACCGTGTAGGTAAAACGCGTCGCGTCCGCCACGTTCACCGTGAACGTGCCATTGAACGGCGCATCGAAGGCCCCGCGCACGCTGACCGTCGCCCCGCTGCTCAGGCCATGCGGAGCCACCGTCGTCGCCGTGGCGATCGTCCCGCTGCGCGTGATGCTGCTGATCCGCAGGTCGCAAGTGACGCTCTGCACCAGGTTCGTCCCCAGACCCCGCTCTCGGACGGCCCAGTCGCCATCATCGGCGTAATGAACCTCATCCACGACCGCGTTCGCGGCGTCGCGCAGCTCGATCTGCTCATGAGAATTGGACAATCGCCCCGTCCACCCTCCGATGACGTTGCCGACCCCGGGGTAAGCAACACGAAACACATCCAGGTCGGCCGCAATCACCAGGTACTGGCCCGGATTGAGCACTTGCGTGCCCAGACGCGCCAGGTTCGCGGCCGTGAACGTGAAGTCGATCCCCTTGGTGAAACGCCAATTCAGCAGGTTGGCGGCCGTGGTGCCCTTGTTGAAAATCTCGATGTACTCGCGCCCCAAGGCCATCTGCGTTGGATGGGCAGGATCAACCGGGTGATGCATGATCTCGCTGATCACCACGTTGCCGGCCAGCAGTTGCCGCCCTTCCAGCGTCTCCAGTCGAAACGGAACCGGCTCTGTGCTCGCTGACCGTCGCCACCCACGGGACGCGAGCAGAGCTGATCGCTTCCGAAACATCCTGCCTCCTCGAAGGACCGGCATGCAAGCGTCCTTCCATACCAAACCCACCCCGATTGCAGTCATGGCCGCTGAGCAGATGGAATCATTCCGGGCGGGAAAAACGCAAACACGAGGCAGCGTCAAGCGCAGCGGCAAACCCTCAGGCATGCACCGCGCCGTTACACTCTTCCGACAGATATCCTTGGTTGCTCATCCGCCACGGGTGTCACGCCCTCGAGTCCACTTTAGGAGATGGGCGCTCCGTCCGACTGCGGCAGGGAATGCGTCGAGTCAACGAGCAACGACTCCGTACGCAATCTACTGTCTATAACCACCATACCACATTCCGGACCCTGTGCAAACGAAATCCTGGCACCGGGTTAACAGCATGCACACGGCATAACCTTCTTATTGGCATTTGGTTACATCGCCAATACACGCCGCTTCGGCGCGGTGCGACGCAGCCAGACACACCTCGAACCGCTGATTGCCGCCGATCCTGTTGAGCAACACATCATGGAACGCCGTCGGTATACTCAAGTGAAAGGAACTCTTCCCATGGCACGCCCCACCTCACGTCGGAGCTTCATCAAGACCTCGGCGGCAACCGCTTTCGCAATGACGGCCGCCAGCTATGGCCGCATCGTCGGCGCCAACGATCGCCTGCGCATCGGCCTCATCGGCTGCGGGGAGCGGGGGCGCAACGCCCACATGCCCGGAATCCATGCCCACGTGCAGGCGATGAACTTCGAGGTGGTGGCCGTGTCCGATCCCTGGCGCATCGCCCGCGAACAGGCCGCCGCCAAGGCACTGGAATGGTATGGGAAGGAACCCAGGCAGTTTGTCTCACACAACGACCTGCTGGCAATCGATGACCTTGACGCGGTGATGGTTGCCTCCGCCGACCATCAGCACACGCGCCAGCTCATCGACATCGCGGCGGCCAAGAAGGACGTGTACATTGAAAAGCCGCTGTCAATGGATTTCGAGGAGTTGAAGCGCGCAGTCGATGCTGTCAAGGCGGCCGGCATTGTGGTGCAGATCGGCACGCAGCTTCGCAGTTTCCCAACTTTCACCGGCTGCCGCGAGGTCTATCGCAGCGGCCTGCTGGGCAAAGTCAGCCGGATCGAGCAGTGCCGGAACGCGGCGCAGCCCTACTGGTATGGATACCTTAAACATGATGTCAAGCCCGAGGACGTGGACTGGAAGGAATTCGAGGGCAACCGCCCGCACAAGCCGTTCTCGCCGGTGCGTTTCTCGGGGTGGTACGGCTATCGCGATTACTCCGACGGGCCGCTGTGCGGCCTGGGCAGTCACTTCATCGACCTGGTCCACTACATCACGGGGGCGACGTTTCCCACCAGTTGCGTCTGCATGGGCGGGACCTACACCTGGAAGGATGAGAACAACTTCGATTGCCCGGATCACGTCGAGGCAGTCTGGGAATACCCGGAGGGCTTCCTCGTCCACTATTCCACCAATTTCGGAAACGGCAGCGGGAACACGTTCAAGATCTTCGGTGATGTGGGGGTGATGGACATGGTAAACTGGCACAAACCGATCCTGACCGCCGACGGTGGCAGCAGGAACAAGGGCGCCATCCGCGGGCAGAACGAGGTGCAGGAAGTGCCCCGGCCCGATCATTTCCTGGACTGGCTCCAATGCGTTCGCAGCCGAGGCACTCCCAACGCCTCCATCGACGCCGGTTATCAGCACGCGGTGGCCTGCCTCATGGGCGTGCGAGCGATGGATACCGGCAAACGCATGATCTATGACCAGGCCAGGCGCGAAATCCGCGAGGGATGAATCATGCGATGGGGCGTGCTGGTATGCGTGCTGTTGGCCATAGCTGATCGAGCGGAGGCAGTGCTGCGCGCCGGCGCGGCCATGGTGAAGATCACGCCCCCGCCGGGCACCCTGATCAACGGCGGGATCAACCCGTCCGTGGCCAGGGAAGTCCACGACGATCTCTACGCGCGGTGCCTGGTGCTCGACGACGGCCGGGCGAAGCTCGCGATCGTCATCATCGACACCTGCCTGATCGACCGGCCGATTCTCGACCGGGCCAAGGCGATCGTGCAGAGCCAGACGGGCATCGCGCCGGCCAACCAGCTCATGTCGGCCACCCATACGCACTCTGCCGGGGCGATCTGCGGCGTGCATCTGACGGATGCGGATCAGGCGTATCGCGCGAGCATCCCGGCCCTGGCGGCGGTAGCGGTGGAGCAGGCCGCGGCGAAGCTTGCCCCGGCGCAGATCGCCTGGGGCCGGGGAAGCGTGCCGCAACATGTCTTCTGTCGGCGGATTCTCCTCCGGCCGAAATCGAGCTACGTCAATCAGCTTGGCCAGGGAAATCAACTGGCGAAGATGAACTGGGATTCGCCTCACCCGGACGATCTGGACTTTGCCGGGCCGGTCGATCCGGAGGTGTTTGTGGTCAGCGTTCGCCACGCCGACGGAAGACCGCTGTCGCTGTTGGCGAACTACTCGCTGCACTACGTCGGCGACGTGGCACCGGGCCACATCTCGGCCGATTACTTTGGCGCGTTCTGCCGCATGATTGCGGAGCGTCTGAACGTCCGCGAGCCGGACTTCGTCGCAATGATGTCCAACGGCACCAGCGGCGACATCAACAACAATGATTTTCGCGTCAGGCGAATTCCCGCTCCGCCGTACACGCGGATCAACCAGGTGGCCGGCGAAGTGGCCGACGAAGTGCAAAAGGTCCTGGGAACACTGACCTATCAATCGGATGTGAAACTGGAATCGACGGTAACGGAATTGACTCTGCTGACGCGCCGCCCGACCGCCGACGAGGTTGCGCGGGCAAAACAGATCCTCAACGGGCGAACGCCGGAGAAGCTCAGCGGATGGACCGACAACTACGCGAGAGACGCCCTGATCCTCGCTGATTACCCCCCGAGCGTGTCCCTGCCGCTCCAGGTCATCCGCATCGGCGATTTGAGAATTGCCGCATGGCCGGGGGAGATCTTTGCTTCTACCGGACTGGAACTCAAAAAGAGCAGCCCCGCCAAACCACTATTCAACATCAGCCTGGCCAGCGGCTGGTACGGCTACATCCCGCCACCCGAGCAGCATGCGTTGGGTACCTACGAGACTTGGCTGGCTCGCACCAGCTTCCTGGAAACACAGGCCACGGTGAAGATGATCGCAGTATTCCTGGAGATGCTGGCCGATTAAGCGGTTGTCCTGTTGAGAGGAAAGCCTTTTCGATGCCAGGAAGCATCGTTCGAGGACGTCGGCCTGAGCTGCTGCCCCATCCCCCGTGGCCGGAATTGCCCGCGTCAGAGCATGATCGGGGTTCTATTCAATCATCCCGACGATGCTCATGTCATACTTCGTATAGCTCGTATATGTCCCCTTCTGCCAGATGACGACGACCCGGCCGTCATCCAGCATCCGTGCGATCGGACGGATGTTGTCCAACGGCGAATCCTTCGTCACGGCCGTCCATGTCCAGGTCTTGCCCCCATCTGCGGTCACGCCCTTGAAGATCTCCCGCCGCCGCTGGTTGTCGGCGGCGCTGATCAGCGGCCTGCCGGTCGCTGGGTCGGCATCGGTGGAAACAAAAAGCACGTCGGGATTCCCCGGGTGCAAAGCCACCAGCCCACTGTAATCCACCTCCGGCGAGTACAGCCGCGTTCCGGCATAGGCCAGTGGATGCACATTCCACTTGCTGCCATCAAATCGACCGTAGAAGTACCGAAGATCCTCGCCCCCCTGCTTTCCATCCTTCTTGAACTTCGCATCCCCCACCTGCACGGAAAAGGCGATGTATGGCCAACCCGCCTTGTCCAGGCGAATGTCCGTTGTCCACGCCACGTGCTCCGGATCTCCCTTGAACACGCAAGTCAGATCCGATGGCTTGGTCGTTGTCTCCCGGCTCCTGCTGACAGACCCGATTTCCCGTCCATCGGAGTGATATAGCTTCCCGCCCTGAATGTACCCGTGATAGATGCTGTTGTCGTAATTGCGCGGATGGTCTTCGGTTGTGATCAGGTGGACCGTGTCAACGTTGTTCGAGGCGTAGCGCACGTAGGGCCGGCCCGAACCTCCTTCACCGGGAATCGTCGGCCAGTCAAACAATCGCCCGCCGTAGACGAATGTTCTGCCATCGTCATCCGAGACCATGTAATTCGGATCAAACCCGATCCCGCGATGGTAGTTGTAGATCCGTCCCCTCTCGCCCGGGAGCCTGTAGAGATTCGTGTAGCTGATGCCCGCCCCCACGGAAACGGTCCGCTCCGGCTCCCACTCCGTCGCATCCCCAGGCCGGGTGGAGATGCGCCACCGCATCAGGTCCGTGCCCGGCACGTTCCCCCCGTGCGTCATGTAACTGGCCAGGTAGCGGCCATCGGCAAGCTTCAGGAATGCCGGGGCGTTGTGGTCATCGCTCTGAAGCTTCTCATGCAAAATCACCGTCTTGCTGGTCTTAATTGACAAATCATAGACGGTGCATTGAATATCCCCCGATGGGCAGGCCACCGACCCGAAGATCAGCTTGCCGCCATCCACAATCGCCCGCTCATCCTGAAACCAGCACCATCCCCCCTTGACGTTCAGGTCGATGAACTCGGTGCCTTTCCGAGGCTTCGCAGTCGTCCCCGCGCATCCCGCCAACCAAACCAGGACCGTCACGCCCCACAGGAATCGCTGCGAGTTCATGACACCTCCGAAAGAAAGACCCGCGGATGAACGCCGATCAACGCAAACCAGACTGTCGATCTGCGTCCATCCGCGGCTCCCTCCTCACGCATCACGCTTCACGTGCTACATCTTCACAAACGCCTCTTTCTTCGCCCCGCACACCGGGCACGAGTCCGGCGCCTCGCCAAGCTCGATGTGCCCGCACACGGGGCACAGGTAGAACGCCGTCTCGCTCAGGTCCTTTCCCGCCATCACCGCTTCCAGCGCCATCGCATACAGCTTCGCATGCACGGCCTCCGTCTTGGCCGCGTAATTGAACATACGCCTCGCCTTGTGATTGTCGGCCTCCGCCTGCTTGATCATCGGCGGGTACATCTGCTCAAACTCATAGGTCTCACCGGCGATCGCCGCCTTCAGGTTCTCCGCGGTCGTCCCCACTCCACCCATCGCCTGAAAGTGCCCCATTGCGTGGATTGTTTCGGCCTCGGCGGCCGCGCGAAACAACCGCGCCACGACCTTGAACCCGTCCTGCTCGGCCTTCTTTGCAAACGCAAGGTACTTGCGGTTCGCCTGGCTCTCGCCCGCGAATGCTTCCTTCAGATTGCTCTCGGTGCTCGCCATACGGTCCTCCGTTCTTCGTGTAACCCCGACCAGAGGCGATTCTGCGGCGGCCCCGGGACGGTGTCAAATCGTCTTCGCCATATGGTTCATGCCGTCCGTTTAATGCCCTCGATTCAACCTCGCCGTGACTCCTGCCAGCGCCCCCCGGGGCAAAATCCGTGATGCAAGCGCCGACAGCCTGTTCAGCAATCCGGGTATCACAATGAGTTTTCCCCGCATCATGCCCTCGTATCCCGCCCTCGCCACACTCGCGGCATTCATGACCCCCGCGCGAAACAGTCTCGCTTCCTCCATCCCCGCCCGCTTCTGGAATTCGGTGCGGGTCGGCCCCGGACACAGCGCCGTCACCGTCACGCCGCTTCCCTTCACCTCGCGGGCCACCGCCACCGAATGCGACAGGACGTAAGCCTTGCTCGCGTAGTACACCGACATGTACGGCCCCGGAACGAACGCCGCCGTCGATGCGACATTCAGGATTCGTCCCCCGCCTCGCTCGATCATGCCCGGCAGGAACAGGCGCATCAGCGCCGTCGGCGCGCCGATGTTAACCTGAATCATCCGCATCTGCGTGGGCAAATCACTCTCGGCCAGTGCGCCCAACGAACCAAACCCCGCATTGTTTACAAGGAAATCGACCGCCGCACCCGATCGCTCCAGCTCATCATGGATCTCTCCCGGTGACGCCAACTCGGCCAGATCCTTGACCACCACCCTCACCTTCACCGCCGACAACTCGCTGGCTACCGCTTCCAGTCTCGCTCGATCCCGCGCCACCAGCACCAGATCATGACCATCCCGGGCAAACAGCTTTGCCAGCTCATATCCAATCCCAACACTTGCCCCGGTAATCAGTGCCGTGCCCATGCCCCCACTCTATCACGCCGATGCGAATGACCCAATCCGCCTGAACAAGCCCTGCCTGATCCATGCCCAGGAATGGCGATCCTGCTGGCTCACACCGCCGGCCGCTGGACCAACTGCTCCGACGACGAATTGCGATAGATCGTCAGCTCCGGCCTGGGGCTGCCTTTTCGCAGCGAGTCCAACAGCAACACCAGGTCATCGGGATTGCGGGAAAGCTGCACATCCGCGCAACGGCACTGCAGGGCCATGCGGACGGCAAGCTGGCTGCCGCGCCGGCTCGGATGAATATCGACGATCGGCCAGTTCATGCGCAACAGGTCCTGAGCCTCGTGCGGCTTGAGGTGAACCGCATGAGCCTTGGCGCGTCTTCCGGGCTCCACCACGAGAATCTGGTCACAGAATGCGTGGTTTGCCAGTGTCCCGGCGTGCTCGCGGGTCAGATCCACCCAATGCGAGCTGGGCCCGAAAAGCCCCCGCCTGGGCGCAGGCGGAGCAGCACGATCCACCACCCCCGGCACATGAAGCAACTCAATTCTTCCATCCTCCTCGCGGATGGCTGTCCACCGCTGCCCCACCAGCCGATAGCCGCTCCTGATCAGCCGCGATAGCTCAGGTTCCAGCGAGAACCCCGCAAGTATCAGGGCGCCCCAACCGCCGCGCGCAATCGACATCGCCGGCAACAGGTGAAGGCCGCGCGGCCGCATGAGCTGAGCCAGAGGCCAGAGAACCGCCCCTTCGGCAATCCGAACCGGGTCCGCAACGGCCCCTGGAAGAATCCAACTCCGCCATTGCCCTCTTAGGAAGTTGACCTCGGTAATCCCCCATCGCTCGTCGACCAGCCAGAAGCAATCCCCATCCTGGTAAAGTTCAAACCAAGGGTCCACCTGCGTCACACGCTGGGCATTGGTGGACAAGTGCCGAACGACCTCACCCTCACGGTAAGTGCGGAGAATACCGCGGGTTGGCACCACGCCGGGCGGAAGATCGCTGACGAAGAACGGATCGAGCCATGCATTGGCGTACTGCTTGAGCAAGCCTTCCGGCGCCACCATTTCCAATGGCAGGCCGTGGAGACAGAGTTTGCGCAGCAGCAGGCTTGTACCGGTCACGGGAATACCCGCTCAAGAGAAACGGTTTGAAATGTCCGGCATCCAGTCCATAGTATCGGGCAATGCGCAACGAACTCTGCACAATTCGCTGCCCGATGCCCGCTGCCTGCAAGCCCCTGCCGACGAATTGTGTAACCCCTTAGCTGATAGAGAGCTGCATTTCCGGCTACAAACCGCAGGCTGACACCGGCTGCCTCCCCTCTGCCGTTACTAGCGCAACCGAGAACTCCCTCGCTCCGGAATCGGGCCAAGAACCAACACCGGAGCGAGGGTAGCCAAAAGGAGGAAGATCAAACCAGAAAAGCCTGACTTCTGGACAGCAAGCCCGCAACGATGAACCAGCCAGCCGTTTTACAGCCCCTTCAATTCGCGTTCCGCTCGCAGCCAGTTATCCAGATCACTTCCGCCCTGGCCGGACTGAGCGATCTCACTGGCGCGCCGAGCGATCATCTCGTGTGTAATCTCCGGCTTGGGAGCTGGTGCAGGAGTAGCCTTGGGAATCGCCGTATTGCGAACAGGAGTTGAAGACTTGACCGCAGAGGTTCCAGTCGTCTTGGTGGTCTTTTTCGCCATAGTACAAATCCTTCCTTGAAAGCAGCCTGGGAGGCGTTGGTTAACGGCCGGGTTTCACGAGCGTCGCCATGAGCTCATGGGCATCCACGGCAGTTATCGGACCCGCAGGCCCTAATCTATCTATCGTCCGGACGCGAGCCTGAAGATTAGCCAAAACAACGCCCGCACCCTGCCGCCAGCCAGGTAATCCAACTTAAAAAATTACCCAACAACCACTTAGCCAACGCATCATGTCGGCGCAACTCGTTGGATTCTATGCCAGAGATGCGGCAGCTCAATAGGACAAAATCGTAATTGGCACCACCAATCGCCTTGGAAGGTCTACAGGACCGGAACCGGCCGGGCATTCTCCAGGAAACGAAGAATCTGATACAGAACCCCCCGATCTTCGGTGACACCCGCGGCAACGCTGGCCCATTGCCGAAACAGCTCGGCCAGCAAGGCGCCGTCGCCGCCCGCCTGGCGGATCCGCTTCCGGGAGGACGACCAGTTCTCGCTTGGCCAGAACTGGTCCTTGGGGAAAAAAGCCTGCTGAAAGACATTCATGGACTGGTAGGCGGGCACGAAAGCCAGCCCGTTTCCATGGATGACCAGAATTGGACTTGGCCAGGCTCGTGCCGCCCATTCAACCGGCTTGAGCTTTCTCAGATCGGCACCGGCATGGAGACTGGCAACAGGCAGGGCCAGATCAATGGCGAGGACTCTCGCATAATCTGGCAACAGGCGAGTGGAACACGTCCGGGCCAGCTCGTCAAAATCCGCAAACGGCTCGATCAGGACAAGGCCATCAAATTGACCTTGCGACTGGGCGGTTGCCCCGAGCAAAGCGACGGCGCCGGTGTTTACGCCGATGCCATAGAGAAGCTGCGCCTCCTGGGCATGGTTGGCCTTGATCCAGGTGGCGGCGGCAAGCACGTCGGCCCGCTCGCGGTCGCCGTAGCTGATCCAGTTCCCGCCACTATCGCCGTAGCCCCGGAAATCAAAGAGAAGAACGTTATACCCTTCCGCGTTGAGAAACCTCGCGAAGTTTGCCTGAGTTTCCTTGCCGCCGCCGACACCGTGGCACAGCAGAACGGTATGCTGCCCCCAGCGATCGGCTGTGTCGGGGTCCAGACCGCCGGGCATGCGGTCGGCAGGCTGCCACCAGCCAAAGAGTTGCGTGCCGTCCTGGGCAGTAAACCAAGCAATCTCATGGCGCCCCTCCACCACGCCATCATGAACCGGTTGGAGCGTCCTGGGTCGATAGGTCCATAGAAAACCACAAACATAGGGAACGGTAACCGCGACCATGAACAGCCGCTGGACAAGCAGGCCGGCCAGACCGCGGATGTGCCGCCGGTCGCGTGGACGACCCTGTGAATCGACCTTCACGTCCAACGCGGCAAACGTCAGCCGCAGCGAGATGCGGTCGATGAACCGGAGCACGAGAAGGACAGCGAACAGGGTGTGGATCAGGTAGAACCACTCCGCTGGCGGCGTGCGGCCACCAACAAGCCGCTGGTAAACGAGTATAACGCACACGCCGGCAGCGGAACCGGCGATGCCCAGCAGGATGAGTGAGACTATCCGCGACGCGCGTCGATGGCGATGCCGACCGAGAACCACCCAGGCGCACATTGCAACGGGCAGTACGGCGTAAAAATAGGTCAGAAGCAGTTGCGTGGCTCGCAGCATTGGGCCGATTGTAACGGGCGGCGGCGATTGGATGTAGGAGCGCGAAAAAGAACCCCGACCGTTGATGATCGGGGCATGGAGGCGTCGTCTGTAGAAAAGGCAATCAGGCGGTCTTGCCGCCGGGAAGCTTGAGGAAGGGCTTGACCTTGGCAACAACGGCATCGAACGCGGCCGGATCGGAGATCGCCAACTCGCTGAGCATTTTGCGGTTGAGTTCGATACCGGCATCCGCCAGGGCAGGGATGAAGCGGTTGTAGTTGATGCCACGTTCCTTAAGAGCAGCGTTCAAGCGTGTGATCCACATGCTGCGGAAGATGCGCTTCTTGGCGCGGCGGTCGCGATAGGCATAAACACCGGCCTTGGCGACAAACTCTCTGGCGACGCGGTACAGGGTACCGGGACCGCCCCGGAAACCCTTGGCCTGCTTTAGGATACGTTTGCGTTTGCGTTGGTGGACCTTGCCACCTTTGACACGAGCCATGACAGTTCCTTTCCTGAAGCTAGAGGCACTCGCCCGGGGCGGGTTCATCCACCGCGGGGGGCTTGGCTGCACCGGCACATACCGGTGCTTGCGGCAGGGTCCGCAATGGGGACCCTGGATTCGTTACTGGGCTTCCGCTTGCTGCTGGGCATTCCTGACCGCGATGGCACGATAATGAGCCGTGCGCAGCGGATTCAGATGGCCCATGCCGATCAGACGGCGGAGGTTCTTGGCGTTGCCCTCGAACACGATTGCGGGCCGGCCCAGATGCCGCTTGGTCTTGGAAGTACGGGCCGACAGCAGGTGCGAGGTCTTGGCGTGATGACGCTTGAGCTTGCCCGTCTTGGACACCTTGAAGCGGCTCAGCACGCTCTTGTTTGGCTTGAGCTTATATCCCATGTTCGTCGTTCTCCTGTGCGTCGCGGCATTTCCGGCCGACGATAAAGAGCCGGGCATGTTACCAAGACGACATGGGAGAGTCCATAGCGCCGAACGTTTGTCGTAACGGGCCAAGTCCCGTACAATGTTCGTTTTCCGACCCCAACGGAGATCGGTGTAATTCCCGGTATCATGCAGATCAGGAACTTTTCGATCATCGCCCACATTGACCATGGCAAGTCCACCTTGTCAGACCGTCTCTTGATGCGCGCGGGCGCCATCACAGAGCGGGAGTTTAAGGAGCAGATCCTGGACGACATGGATCTGGAGCGGGAGAGAGGAATTACGATCAAGGCATCGGCCGTGACCGTCTTCCATGATCACGTGCCGACCGGAGGCAAGCAGGCCGAGAAGTTCATGCTGAACTTCATCGACACGCCGGGACACGTTGATTTTCATTACGAAGTGCAGAAGGCCCTTCAGGCGTGCGAGGGGGCCATCCTGGTGGTGGATGCGACGCAGGGGGTGCAGGCCCAGACGGTGGCCAATGCCTATGCGGCCATCGAGGCCGGGCTGGAGATCATTCCGGTCATCAACAAGATCGATCTTCCGTCGGCGCGTTCGGTGGAAGTGGCCGAAGAAATCGAGCAGGTGCTGGGGTTCCGGGCCGAGGAATGCATCCTGGTATCGGCCAAGACAGGCCAGGGGATAGATGAACTGATCGGCAAACTGTGCGACCGCCTGCCCCCGCCGCGCGGACTGGCGGACGCCCCGACTCGCGCCCTGATTTTCGACAGCATCTACGACGACTATCGCGGAGTGATCACGTACGTGCGCGTGATCGACGGCGAACTGGTCAAGGGGCAGAAGATCAAGTTCATGGGCACCGACCGGGAGTACCAGGTCACGGACCTTGGGAAGCTGATGCCTCGCCCGACCCGCGTGGAGAAGATCGGCAACGGCGAGGTGGGCTACCTGGTCGCGGCGATCAAGGATCTGCACGATGTGCGGGTGGGCGACACGGTAACCGACGCGGTCGACCCCGCGCCCGAGGCGCTGCCGGGCTACAAGCCGATCCAGCAGATGGTCTTCTGCGACTTCTACCCGGGCGGAACCACGCAGTATGAAGAACTGCGGGACGCGATGGACCGGCTTCAGCTCAACGACTCGTCGTTCACGTTCCAGCCGGAATCCTCCGATGCGCTGGGGTTTGGGTTCCGCTGCGGCTTCCTGGGCCTGCTGCACATGGAGATCATCCAGGAGCGGTTGGAGCGGGAATTCCACATCGACGTGGTGCAGACGGCCCCCACCGTGACCTATGAAGTGGCGATGACGGACGGGAACATCAAGCGGATCGACGCTCCCAGCGAACTGCCGGACCTGTCGCAGGTGGCGGAGATTCGCGAGCCGTTCATCGTGATGAACCTGATCGTGCCCTCGGATTCGGTGGGCGCGATCATGAAGCTCTGCGAGGACCGTCGCGGCGTGTACAAGAAGACCGAGTACATCGGGGCGACCAGGCTGATCATCCAGTACGAGATCCCGCTGGCCGAAGTGATTTACGATTTCTACGACAAGCTCAAGAGCGTGACCAAGGGGTACGGGACCATGGATTACGACTTCCTGGGCTTTCGCGTCGGGGACCTGGTGAAGATGGACATCCTGGTCAACGGGGACCGGGTGGACGCGCTGAGCGTCATCGTGCACAGGAGCAAAGCCGAGGCGCGCGGACGAAAGCTGCTCCTGCGGCTGAAAGAGGAGATCGACCGCCACCTGTTCGAGATTCCGCTCCAGGCGGCCATCGGCGGGAAAATCATCGCGCGGGAGACCATCAAGAGCGTGGGGAAGAACGTGACGGCCAAGTGCTACGGGGGCGACGTGACGCGAAAGCGCAAGCTGCTGGAGAAGCAGAAGGAAGGCAAGAAGCGGATGAAGCGGGTGGGGAGCGTGGATATTCCTCAGGAAGCCTTCATGGCGATCCTCGAGAGCGAGGATTGACAGGAACAGCCGCCGGAACCCGGACTGGATTGGCCGCTACAGCACCGCTCGCAGAAGTTCCGTCACGCGCGGCGCACCGATTTCCCGCTTGCCGAATCCGGGCAGCGCACCGGCCCGCACGGCCGCTTCCTGGGCCTCGGGGTAATTGCTGATGAGCATGGCGGCGACGGCCGGGTGCGATTCGCGCACTCTTCGGATGAGTTCGACGCCTTCGGTTTCGGGGAACCCGTCCTCAAGCACGCGATTGACCAGCAGCAGATCGGCCCCTTCGTGCAGCAGTCGCCGCAGATCCTCATCCGTGGCGGCAGACAAAACCCGCGCATCGCGACGGGCCTGGTTCACGGCCATGCGAAGGAAACTGCTGTCGGGACCACAGTGTCCAACGAGGACGGCTTTCTTCGGCATTGAGTCACCCTGTTGGCGGTGTGCGGTCAAGCGTCATCGGAGGCGTCGGGGTCATCCTCCGACTGAGCCTGCTGGCGCGTGGTGGGACGGGGCTGATCGGAGCGGCGGAAAATGGCCAGCACGCGGTCAATGTGGACCACGAAGAGCTTGTTGTCATGCTCGAGCTCGACGGGAATAGCCTCCCGCGGATCGAAGAGCACCTTGTCATACTGGCGGATGGTCTGATCCTCATCGTTCTCGATGGCCTTGCTGACGGCGATAACGCGGCCGGTGATGACTGGAATTTCGTGACTGTCGGGAAGGACGATGCCGCTCTTGGTTTCACGACGGTTTTCATCCTTTCGGACGACGACCCGCTTGCCGATCGGCTCGATGATGTCGTACTCAGACCGCTTGTTGGATTTTGCGCTCATGTGGCGGCGATTGTACCACAACCGGGAACGGCAAACAGGCGAGGGTCAGTGCTGAGCTTCCTTGATGGCGTTTTCGAGGCCCGGCACGGTGGTCAGCACATTGAACAGCCTCAACCGCTGGAGAACGTCGCGAACCGGCGGCTGGGACTCGGTGAAGACGACCTTGCCGCCCCCCTTTCTCGCCTGGTTGGCGGCCGCGATGAACATCGACAGCGCCGGTGTCGTCACCATTTCAACCCCCGTCAGATCAATAACGACGCGTGCCCCCGGCTGCTGGGTGGCGGAAAGGAACGAGGCCTCGAGCGCATCGAGTTCATCGGAGGTGAGGCTTCCCCTGAGCTTGAGAATGGTCAGGTCATCCAGATCGAAGCGATCGAGGTTTGCCATACGCAACCCACTGTTACTTCCCCCCCTGCTCCGGCTATTGTACACAACCGGCAGCAATTTCCAGCGCCTCCGTGCGATTTTGCCTCGCCCCGGCCACGCGGCTAGACGGGCGGCGTTTCCCCGGGCGGGATTTCAGGCTCCGGTTCGCCCTCGAACAGATCCTGGGCCATGCGTCCAAGGAAAAACTGAATCTCCTGGATCGCGACGGTGGGCGGCAGCGGGTCGTGCAGGTCATACTGGTGGGAGTGATCCTGGGCCGAGTCATCGCCGCGTTTCTCGCCCTCGGTGATGATGTGATGCTCGAAGGTGACGCAATCCTCGTGGCTCTGGGTGATAACCAGTTCGCCCCAGCGCCAGGCCAGGTGAACACGCAGCGAAAGCTGGTTTCCCCAACTGGACACGCGATGCACGACCCGATTGTGGGTCAGGAACTGCACCAGGGCGTCCATGGCCGGCAGAACGGCCTTGTTGAGGAAGTCTGCGTAGTTCTGGTTGAACTCGCGCTGGCGCCGCTCGGCCTCACGGTCGGCGGCAAGCTTCTCGGGCGGGACATCGCGGTATGGGGCGATGCGCCCCATCCACCACTGGGCGAAACTGCGGTCAAACATAGATGTGAAAGCATACGCGATGCGCTTCGCCAGGTAAAAGCCCCGCATCAGCGCGAGAGCTCTATCACCACCGCTGTCGTGGCTGGCTGGCCGAGCTTGAGTTCCACGCCTGACTCGCGCAACTCGGCCGGCACATCGGACAGGATGCGTCCCTCGGCCGTCAGGGCCTCGGCGCTGACGGACCTGGCCGGGCGCAGTTCGCGCAGGGATATCGTCCCTGTCACCGGTTCCAGCAACACCGGCAGCTTGCCCCACTTGACCAGCGTCTGCTTGTCCTCCTTCCACTCCATGTTCGTGTTGTACGCCTTGGCGGTGGCCGTCAGCAGCAGCTTGGACGATGAGGCAATGTCCTTGCCATCGAGACTCGTGAGGACAACTGAGCAGAAGCCGTTTTCCACCTGGACCGATAGGTGCCTGACCGATTTGGGATTGTCCTTGATGAAACCAATCAGGCCCTGTGATGCCGGGGTGTCGATCGTCACCACTCCCTTCTTCTGCTGGGCGCCATACCAGCCGAGTTGTCCGGTTTGCGCCTCGATCGCGTCCAACGGCGCGGCGGGCGGGAATTCACTGGCGCCACCCCCGATACTCCATCGCGTGCGATACTGCAGCGGCGTCGAGCGGGCAAAGCCAGGCGTAAAGAACGGCCGCTCCTTGCGATCCATGCGCATCGCCTCGACCATCTGCTCGCGGCTGTAGGAGCGCGTGATCACACCCTCGGCTTTCTTCACATCCTGCCTGTGCCACATGGCGGCGCAGGCCATGAGATTTGCCATCTTCACCGGATCGTTGCTGAAGTCGAACCAGTTGCCGATGCCGCGCTCGCCCCTGCTTCGCCGACCTGGGCCGAAATTGAACCAGTAAATTCCATCCCAGTCGTGCATCAGGGCATACGCCGTGAGAATCGGAAACCCCTCGCAGGCGTACACGTGCGGGAAGGGATGATTCGTCTCGGAAATGGTGTACGGCCGGCCACTCACCGGCGTGCGCGCAAACTGCGTCACCGTGGAGTCCAGCGGATCGTTCACCATGGGCGTGTTCTTGATCCACGTCTGGGCGCCCAGATTCGGGTGTTCCCAATAGCCGTGGCCGTCGATCACCTCGAACGTCATGTTGGCTTCGATGTGACCGTACGCGGCGTAACCGTCGTTGTGATCGGCCGTGCCGACGACTAGCGACTTGACGCCCAGTTCATCCTTGAGCAGCTTCTTCATCCCCTCAAAGAAGTCCTTCTCAAGCTGCATGTAGAAGGTCGCCTCAGCATGGAAACGTTCCTTGCTGGCCTTGGCAAACTGGTTGGGCATCAGGCGCGGCACTCGCTTGTCGCCCGCTTCCTTGCGGACGGCCTCCAGCGTGGCCGGCGCCAGGTTCTTTTCCAACCACTGGTTGTACAGATCCGTGAGCTCCACGTCGTATGAAACAGGAATCGGCGACCAGGTGTCCGCCTTTTCGTCATCCTTGCCGATCAGCCGCCAGCCGCACCAGCCTTCAAGCACGGAGTTCTCATTGATCAACTCAACAACCGCCACGGCCGGCTCATTGCGATACTCGTTGCCGGTGTAGGCGTTCTTCCGCGTGAGCATCTGCGTGGCGAACTCCTTCTGGAGCTCGATCAGGCGGGGATTGAAGTAGGTGCAGCTCTTGCCGTAGCCCAGCAGCTTGTGGTCGCGCACGCCGTCGCCAGCCTTGAAACGCCGCGAGACGTTCAGGTTGATGTTGCTGTAGATGCCGCGCGACTTGAGCTGGGCGATGAAATAGTCCATGCGGTCCATCGCTTCGCGATTCAGGTGCCGCGTGTCGTCGAACGCGGGATCGAAGACGTTCATGCCCCATGTCGCGTCCATGTGGTGGAATCGAACACAATTCACGCCCATGCGCGCCAGGTCGGCCGCAAGCAGTTCGGCCTCCTGCCGCGTGGGGAAACACTCGCTGGCGCAGAGGTTCACCCCCCAGACGCGAAACCGCTTGCCGTCGGCCGTCACCATGTGTTCGCCCTGCACCTTGATGAACCCGGCTTTTCCGGCGGGCTTGTCAAGATAGGCCGACCAGTCGATCACCGACTGATCCGCCTTGCCCCAGTCGATCATATACGGCTTGGGCTCGATCTGGGCCGCCGCAAGACAGGCAAGAGCAAGAAGGAATGCGCCCGCGAGAATCGAAGAGGACCTCATGCCATCAACATGCCCGCACCAGCCCGTTTCGTCAACCGCTCTGGGGCCGCCCGTGATGCCGTTCGTAAAGCGAGCGATACTGGTCGATCAGAGCCAAGTCTTCATCAGCCACGAAAACAGGCCCGATCCCGTCCTGCCCCGACGTCTCGCGCGGCTCTGAAAATGCGGCCGCAAGCCGCTGTCGGGCAACTCCGTCGGCAGGAACGCAAAACTCGGCGGTGAAGACGTAGCAGTGACTGTTGTCGAGCGAACAGTAGAGAACGTCGAACACGCGCAGGTCGGCGGCTCCCGCAACCGGAAACCTGCCCCCGATGCGGCCGGCAAGGTGAAACAGGTCAGCCTCGACGAATCGAAACTTCCACTGGGCCGCCAGGTGACGCAGGAAACGACGATGGCGGCGGCGCAAAAGCCGATGGATCACCCAGGCCACCAGGGTGACACCAGCCGTCGCGGCGAGGAAGTGCAGCGGGGACATGATTGCACACCAGGGCTACGGGCATACCCGCCGGCGGCCGACAACCCGGCGCCGTTCACAGCCCGCGAATCGGCCGCATCCGCTGGCGAGCATCCTTCAATGCATCGTCCGCAGTGGGGCCTTCATTGCCCGGGGTGTTCTGCCTGGGCGCGGGCTGCGCCGCCGCGGGCGGCGTCTCCGCGCCGGGAGCCGCGGATGGCGCAGCGGACTGTTCACTCTGGCGGGTTGACGGACCTCCCGGCAGCGGGAAGGCGATGTTGTAATCCGGTTCGATCGACACCAGTGATTGCGAAATCCAGGCCACGAGCTGGGCATACCGGGGATCGTTCATGCCGCGGAAGATCCCGTTCCAGCCCGGGACTTCCGGATGGTCATACTCGGCCACGTCCCGGGGCAAGGCGAACTCGACCAGCAGGCTCTTGGAGGAATTGGTACGATCAATCATCTTCCGCCGCACGCCATCGACGTCGGTGGCATACTGCGAGAGAATGTAGAAATTGGTGTAGCTGACCGCCTCGTTCTCGGCCGGGCTGTAAAGAATGAAGTTGCCGGCAGAGACTCCGCCATGACAGTTGGCGGTGGCACATCCCTGGAGCACTATCGGCTGGATGCGGGCCTTAAAATCGGCAAGCGACGCGGGATCGCTGATGATCTTCACATCCTTGCGCATGTCGGGCGACCCATCGCGAAGGATCTGCATGGCCTTCTGAACGTCGGGAAGTGGCGCCACCTGCTTCATGTCCAGATTCTTGGCCGTCACATAGCGTCGCACGACGTTGTTCTCGAACCGGACGCGCGGGCGGTCCCCTTCCTTCAGCTCAAGTTGCCGGATGACGTTGATCTGCTCGGCATCCAGCAGGTGTCTTTCGGGACGATGACCCGCAGCCGCCGAGCCCAGCTGCGGAGCCGGACGGACGGCAGATGCCCCCGGAGTCGCACGAGGGGCCTCGGCGGCCCGCTTGTCCCACAGGGCCGCCCGGTCGATCGTCTGGCGGAGGGCAACGGCATCGGCGCTGTTGGGGTCCTTCTCCAGAGCCTTGAGCACTTCGCCGCGCGCGAGCTGATATTCCCTGGCCTCAAAAAGCCAGCGTGCGAGTTCAATATGGTCCCTGGCCGTGGTCTGAGCGGGAAGCCTGGCCAGGCGCTGCTGGTAGGCCTCCTGTATGTTCTGGGCATAGTCGACGGAGGCGATCTCGTTGCGCGGCAGCGAGATACTGCCCCCGCGGGTGACCACGGTCACGCCGTCGGCGCCCTTGTCAGTGATGTCACCTTCGATCGACCGCCCGTCCTTGGTCTTGACGATGCCCTGGCGCCCCAGGGCCAGGGACACAAGCAAGCCCATCAGCAATGCAACCAACACAGCGCGACGGACCATTGGGTTGCCTCCTTCGAACCGCACGGATCCCATTCAGTTGCCGGGAACAATCGTAAGCCCGCCGCGGATTGGTCGCAAGGCAAATAGCGTAAAGGCCGGCTGGGTTTGGGCCAGCCGGCCTTCCTTGTGACGGATCCGTTGGCGGTCTGGGCGCAAATCGCTGTCTACCACCGCCCTCGCCGCGTCAATCAGTACATGCCGCCGCCGGGCGCGCCGGCGGGCTCGGGCTTCTCTTCCTTGATCTCGCTGACCACCGCGTCGGTCGTCAACAGCAGGCCCGCAATGCTTGCGGCATTCTGCAGCGCGATGCGCTCGACCTTGGTCGGAACGATGACGCCCATCTTCATGAGGTCGCCGTATTCGTGGGTCAGGGCGTTGTAGCCGAAGGTCGGGCTGTCGCTCTCCTTGACCTTCTGGGCGATCACCGAGCCGTCCACGCCGGCATTCTCGGCGATCTGCTTGATCGGGGCCTCGACGGCGCGGCGGACGATCTCAATGCCGATCTTCTGGTCGTCGTTGGCGGCGTTCTTCAGGACGTTCTTGAGGCACTTGGCCGCGGCGCGAATCACCGCGACGCCGCCGCCGGGCAGGATGCCTTCCTCGACGGCCGCGCGGCAGGCGTGCAGCGCGTCCTCGACACGGGCCTTCTTCTCCTTCATCGCCACCTCGGTGGCGGCGCCGACCTTGATGATCGCGACGCCGCCGGCAAGCTTGGCAAGGCGCTCCTGGAGCTTCTCCTTGTCATAATCGCTGGTGGTGCGCTCGATCTCGCTCTTGAGCTGCTCGATGCGACCCTTGATGGCCTTCTCGTCGCCGCCGCCCTCGATGATCGTGCAGTTGTCCTTGTCGATCTTGACCTTCTTGGCGCGGCCGAGTTGGCTCAGCTCGACGTTTTCGAGCTTGATGCCCAGTTCCTCGAAGATGGCCGTGCCGCCGGTGACGATCGCGATATCCTCCAGCATGGCCTTGCGGCGGTCGCCGAAGCCCGGAGCCTTGACGGCGGCGCACTTGAGGGTTCCGCGCAGCTTGTTGACCACGAGGGTCGCCAGGGCCTCGCCGTCGATGTCCTCGGCGATCAGGAGGATGGGCTTGCCCTGATCGGCGATCTTGCTGAGCAGGGGCACCATGTCGCGGGCGTTGCTGATCTTCTTCTCATGAATCAGGATGTAGCAATCCTCAAGGATCGCCTCCATCGTGTTGGGATCGGTGACGAAGTGGGGGCTGAGATAGCCCTTGTCAAACTGCATGCCCTCGACCAGATCGACATAGGTCTCCAGGCTCTTGCCCTCCTCGACGGTGATCACGCCGTCCTTGCCGACCTTGTCCATCGCGTCGGAGATCATCTTGCCGATCTGCTCGTCGTTGTTGGCCGAGCTGGTGCCGACCTGGGCGATCTCCTTGGAGGACTCGACCTTCTTGGACATCTTTGCAAGTTCATCGACGATGGCATCGACGGCGGCCTGGATGCCGCGCTGGATCTGGGTGGCGTTGGCGCCGGAGGCGACGTTCTTCAGGCCCTCGCCAAAGATGGCCTCGGCGTAGACGGTCGCGGTGGTGGTTCCGTCGCCGGCGACAGAGCTGGTCTTGGAGGCGACCTCCTTGACCATCTGCGCCCCCATGTTCTCGTATGCGTCTTCCAGCTCGATTTCCTTGGCGACGGTCACGCCGTCCTTGGTGACGGTGGGCGACCCGAAGGACTTTTCCAGAACGACATTTCGGCCGGAGGGACCCAGGGTCACCTTGACGGCCTTGGCGAGCTTGGACACGCCGCGCTTGATTGCTTCACGAGCCTCTTGATCGAAGGCAATTTTCTTTGCAGCCATGGTTGTTTCACTCCTTCGTGGTCAGTTGTCAGTTGTCCGTGGTCAATGGAAAGGTCCGTGGTCCCTTTGTCAGCTGCCGCATCGGACCAATGACCCGACGACCAACGACCGACAACGGACCACTGACAATGCCTGCTATTCAACAATCGCGAGGATGTCCTCCTCGGACATGATGGTGTATTCCTCGCCGTCGAGCTTGATGTCGGTGCCGGCGTAGGAGGCGAAAATCACTTCATCTCCCTTCTTCACGCTGATCTCCTGTCGCTGGCCGTTGTCCAGCCGCTTGCCTTCGCCGACGCTGATGACTTTCCCGCGGCGCGGCTTTTCCTTGGCGGTGTCGGGAAGCACAATGCCGGACTTGGTCTTGGTCTCGGCTTCAACGCGCTTGATGAGGATCTTGTCGCCGAGAGGACGAAGCTTAGCCATGATCAAAACTCCTCCAAAAAATGACTGGTTGCTGGTTGCCTTCAGCTGGCGGCCGGCTGCCAACACCTGGAAACCGGAAACCAGCGACTTCTCGTTCATCCTTCGCCTGGCCAGCGGTTCTCGTGATAACGTCGCAAGACGCGGGCCAGCGCGTCCAGAAGCATGTTCAATTCCACCGGCTTCTGAAGGACGCTGAACACCTGCATGGTCAGCGCCTCGCGAAGCAGGCTGTTGGTCAGGTTCGACGCCAGCAGGATCGCGGGCGTAGCCTTGTGAAGCTCGCGCATGAGCTTGACCACCTGCAGCCCGCCCAGGCCAGGCATGGCCGCATCGAGCACCACGGCATGGAGCGGGCGGGACTCGATCAGTTCCAACGCCTCGCGCCCGGACCGTGCCAGAATCGTCTGCACACCCTGGGGTTCCAGGAGTTGAGCGACCGTCTGATGCCAGCCTTCCTGCTCGGTGGGCAGCAGTACGGTCAGACGCGATGTCGGATTCGCCTGCACCATAGACGTAACGCTGCCATCAGCGGCGAACGCTCGGTCGGCTTATTGGCAAGGGACGTGCCCAGAATCATCAAACTTACGGATGGGAGTCTAACCCCATATCACACATGGTATTACATCGCACTCGCCGGATTGGCCACCCCTTCGTTCGACGCTGATTGCGGCTGCCAAAGGAGGCAGGGGAAATGATACGGCTGCCAGTGTGGCAGGACCGCCGCCGCCTGTTGTCCTTCGGATTCAGAGCTTGGCCAACTCGTGATACAAGGCAGCGGCCGTTCGCGCGCCAAAGTACAAAGCGTCCAGATCGAACTTCTCGTTGGGCGAATGGACCCGGTCGTCCGGCAAGCCAAAACCAACCAAGAGCGTGTCGATGCCCAGGACGCGCTTGATGTGCCCGACCACGGGGATCGAGCCGCCTTCGCGCATGAAGACGGGCTCGCGGTTGAAACCCGTGCGGATGGCTGAAGCGGCCAGTTGGGTGGCGCGACTGTCCATGGGAACGATGATGCCGGCCGAGGCGCCGTGATTGGCGAAGTCCAAGGTCACGCCCTTCGGGGCGCGGTCGCGCATGGCCTGCATGAAGGCGGAAGCGATCTTCCTGGGGTCCTGATTCGGCACCAGGCGCATGGAGACCTTGGCCGAGGCCTTGGCGGGGATGATGGTCTTGGCTCCGGTTCCCTGATAGCCGCTGGTCAGACCGTTGATGTCGCACGTTGGACGGGCCCACTTCCGCTCGAGCGTCGTATAACCCTTTTCGCCCACTAGGGCGGCAATGCCCAGTTCTTCCATGAACTTCGCCTCGTCAAACGGGAGGCTCGCATACGCATCGCGCTCGGACTGGGTCAGCGGCACCACATCGTCATAGAACCCGGGCAGATTCACGCGGCCATCGCGGTCATGCAGCGAGGCGAGCAATTCGACCAGGACATTCGCCGGATTGGGCACTGCGCCGCCGTACATCCCCGAGTGAAGATCGTGGGATGGACCGCTGACAGTGACCTCCATGTACACCAGGCCGCGCAAGCCGTAGGTGATGGCCGGCAGGCCGCGGGCAAACTGGTTGGTGTCGGAGATGACGGCGATATCGGCCTTGAGCTGTTGCGCATTCGATTCCAGGAAGTTCTCAAGGTTGTCTGAGCCGATCTCCTCCTCGCCCTCGAAGACGCAGACCAGGTTCACGGGCAGATCCGCGCCCCAGGCGCGAATCGCCTCAATGTGAGCCCAGATCTGTCCCTTGTCGTCAGCGCTTCCCCTCGCATAGACGGCGCCATCGCGCACGGCCGGCTCAAATGGCGGGCTCACCCACTGCTCCAGCGGCTCGACCGGCTGCACATCGTAATGGCCGTAGAGCAACACGGTGCGTCGAGCAGGATCCTGCGGAGTTCTTGCCACCACGATGGGATGTCCCCTGGTGGGCACCACGGATGCGCTGAGGCCGGATGCCTCCAGTTCCCTGGCCAGCCACCGGGCACAGTTGCCGACATCGACGGCATGTTCGGGCTTGGCGCTGACGCTGGGTATCCGCAGGAAAGGCTCCAGGCCTCCGAGCAGTTGTCCTCTCCGGGCATCGATAGTCTTTAGAACGTTGTCGATCATGGCGGTCCTTTTTTACGATGGATCAGGCGTTGCGCATCAGGATATCCATGGCCGCCTGACTCTGGGGAGTGGGAACAAGTGTGTTGACGAACTGCATGTGACGATCGAGGGGCAGCGGCATGAACTTGGCCTCGGCCGTCGCGATCAGGGTTCCCGATTCCTCAACCACTTGGCCGGTGCATTGGATCAGCCGCGGGCGACTGGCCGCCACGTCCGCCCGAATGCGGAGTCGCCTGCCAACAGGGGCGGGTGAACGATATCGCACGTTCAGTTCGGCCCCGAAGCAGAAGCGACGCGCGGCCCAGGTGGCGGCCCAGGCCATTGCCTCATCGAGCATCGTGGCGATGACGCCTCCATGAACAATGCCGACAAACCCGAAGTGCGACTCGTCGGCCACGAAATCCGCTTCCACTTGGCCAGTCTGGCTGTCCACGTCGAGCAGCATCCTCAGCCCGTGGGGATTCTGCGGCCCGCAACCCATGCACCCGGCCGTATGCGGCAATCGAAGCTTCGCCATGAACGGGGGATTATGAACGCTTCGCGGCTGTTGGCAACGGTTGCCGCTGTGGAGTCCGAATCAGCGGCAGGCTATCCTTTGCCCATGCTCTCTGTGTTCATCCGCTTCGGCGACGGGCGAATCAGCAAGGACAGCGACGCCAGGACGCTCACCATGGCGTTGCGCGATCCGGGGTCCCGCTTCTGGGTGGATATGGAGAAGCCGTCGGACGAGGACATCGCCCTGCTCGACGAGGTTTTCGGATTTCATCCGCTGGCCATCGAGGACACCACGCAGTACAGCCAGCGGCCGAAGATCGAGAGTTACAACCACGTCGGCGACGCCTGCCAGCAGGGTTACTTCTACCTGGTGATTCACGGCCCGGACCAGGAAACTTTCAAGGAGCACCTGCGGACCAAGGAAGTGGACATGTTTGTCTCGGAGCGCTACCTCGTGACGATCCACGAGGAAATGATGCGCTCGATCGGGGATGTGCGAGCCAGGGCGGAAAAGGACCCGCGGGTCGTGCTCGATCCGGGAATTGACCTGCTGCTGCACAACATATTGGATCACCTTGTGGACCACTATCGCCCGATCCTGGATTACCTGGAAGTGGCGCTGGACGAACTGGAGGAGGAGGCGCTGACCCGCCCCACGCCCGACCTGCTGACGCGCATTGCCGTCAAGAAGCGAGAGCTGCTGAATTTCCGGAGAATCATCGGGCCGCAGCGGGAGGTCCTGGCGCAGCTCACGCGGGGCGAGGTCCCGTTCATCCGGGAGTCAACGCGGATCTACCTGCGCGACGTGCTGGACCACCTGGTGCGAACGGTCGAGATGGTGGAACTGTACCGCGACCTGGTCATGGGAGCGCGCGACATCTACCTGTCGAGCATCTCCAATAATCTCAATCACATCATGAAGGCCCTGACGCTGATCACGGTGGTGGCAGCGGCACTGAACGTCGTGACGGGGTTCTTCGGAATGAACTTCTCGCAGATACCTGGCCTGGACTCCGCCGCGGCGTTCTGGGGAACGGTGGCATTCATGGTGCTGATGAGCAGCGGGCTGGTGGCGCTGTTTTACTTCAAAAAGTGGATGTAGCCGGTCAGCGGGCCGCCGCATCCTCCATTTCCCAGCCTCCGCCCATCGCCTTGAACAGCGCGATCAGATCGCCGGCAAGGGACGCCTCTGCCCGCACGAGGGCATCCTCGGCCACCAGCAGCGCCCTCTGGGCTTCCAGAACATTCAGGAAATCGACCAGGCCCCTGGCATGGAGATCCCGGGCCAACTCGACGGCGCGAGCGTTGGACTGTACCGCGTGTGCGAGCGATGCCCGCCGCCGCTGATCCGCGGTATAAGCAACGATCGCGTTCTCCACGTCTTCCAGGGCTGCTAGCACCGCCTGCTCGTACTGCACCAGCGCCTGTTCCTGGCGGGCATTCTGCACGCGCACCTGGGCGCGGATGCGTCCGGCGTCAAAGATCGGCCAGGTGATACCCGGGGCAATCGACCAGTAGCGGCTTTCCCAACTCGCCAGGTTGCCCCCGCGATCGCTCTGCAAACCGGCGCCGCCCGTCAGCGAGAACCTGGGAAAAAGCTCGGCCGTCGCGACGCCGATCCTCGCGGTGGCGGCCGCCAACTGGCGTTCGGCGCGGCGGATATCCGGACGACGCCGCAGCAGGTCCGAGGGCAGGCCCACCGGAACCGCCGCCGGGCTGGGCGGCAGCGGCGCGTCCTTTAGCAGTTCTTCAGTCAGCGCAGCGGGCTGCCGGCCGGTCAGAACGCCCAGCCGGTGAATCGCGCGGCGAATCCTTGCTTCCTGGCCGGGAATCAGGGCCGCCGTGGTGGCAACCTGCGCCTCGGCCCGGACCACATCCAATTCCCCGGTGAGACCGGCACGCTGCCGGACACGCATGAGTTCGGCCGTATCCTCCTGGCTGGCCAGGTTCTTTCGAGTGATGGCCAGCTCGGCCTGCGCCCCGCGCAGCTCGATGTAGTTGAGGGCCACTTCCGCCTGAAGCGAAACCAGCACGCCGTTTCGCCACTCGGCGGTGGCCGCAATGTCGGCGTCCGCCGCCTCCACCGATCGCCTGACGCGACCGAACAGATCGAGTTCCCACCGGGCATCGAGCCCCAATTGCCAGAGATCGCGCGCCTGGCCGATGCCGAAATCGGGGACAGATCCGGCCGGCGCGCCCGCCGCCGCGCCGCTGAACTGGTCGGTTTCAAAGCCGATGTTCTCGCTGGACCGGCTTCGGCGGAGGGTGCCGCCGGAATCGACGGTCGGCCAGCGGTCGGCCGACACGATGCCCCGTGCCGCCCGTGCCTCGCGAATACGGGCCTCCGCAAGGCGAAGATCGAGGTTGGCCCCGATTGCGTCGGCCACGAGGCGGTCCAGCCTCGGATCGTTGAAGGTGGTCCACCAGCGATCGACCGCCACCGGCTGCGTCGTCGGCCGGGTTGTTGCACCGCCGGGAGCGCTGCTGAAGGACTCCGGAATTGGGGTCTGTGGCGGCGCGTAATCCGGCCCGACGGTGCAACCCCCGATTGCCAGTGCCGCCAGCACGGTCGCCCCGATACCGCACGGCATGTTCCTATTGCCGCTCTTCATGGCCAACTCCTACCTGCTGTTGAGCGCCGTTACGCCGGAGACATCCGACACCGGTCGGGCCTCGATGAAAACATCCATCTGCTGGCCGACATAGACGGGCAGTTGGTCGCGTTCGAAGCTGTAGAGAATCTGGAGCACGCGGGTATCCACGCGCTCCGTGCTGTCGCCGGTCAGGGATCTCTTTGGAACGACATAGGGTTCGATCCGCACGAAGGTCAGCGGCGTTCGCAGGCTGGCGTTTCCGCGGACAAACGCCTCGGCCGGCGCGCCGCGGGCAACGCGCCAGGCGTCGTTTTCGTCCACATCCACCCGCACGTACAGGCGTTCCACGTCGCCCAGGAGCATGAGCGGCGTGGCCAAAGGGCCAGGCTGGGCGTACTCGCCGGGGCGAATCTTCACCTGCAGGACCTGGCCGTCAACGGGAGCCAGGACCGTGTGGCGGTCCAGCTCGGCCTGGGCCAGCCGAACCTGGGCCTGGGCCGACGCCACCTCCGCCTCGGCGACCAGGATATCCTGCCGCCAGCTTCCGGCTTTCAGCAGCGCCAGTTCCGACTGGGCGGTGCGGAGTCTCGCCTGGGCGGTCTGCACCGCGAAGCGCCGGCGATCCAGTTCCTCCTGGCTTACCGCCCGCTTGTCGGTCAACTGCTCGATCAACGAAAGCTGATTCCGCATGTCGGCCAGGAAGGACTCGGCCTCGGCCACGCGCGCCTCGGCGGGAGGGATCTCCTCGGGACGGGGCATGCTGCGAAGCCTTGACAGCCTCGCGTTGGCCGCGTCGAGCGCCGCCTGGCGCGTCGCCAGTTCCGCGCGAATCACACTGTCGCGCAGCCTGAACAGCGGCTGGCCGGCCTTGACGCGATCGCCCACCTTGACGAACACCTCCGTGACAACGTTGCCGATGGGCGTACCGATGGAGATGTTCTCGCTGCTGGCCTCGATGATTCCCGCGCCCGCCACATAAGAGACAAAGGACGACAGCGCGGGGCTGGCAACGGGCTGGGCCGCCGGCAGAGTTTTCTGCCCGCGTATCACCGTCATCACCGCAAAGACTACCCCCGCGATGGCGGCCAGGGGCAACATGTACTTGCGAATCATGTTTACAACTCCTTGGGAGAGTCCACTACTTTTTCGATCTGCCCATCATCCATCTTCGCAATTCGGTCGGCGAACTCGAAGATGCGGGCGTCGTGGGTCACGATGATCAGGCTGCGTCCCTCATCCATCGCAACGTCCCGCATCAGCTCCATGACGCGATGGCCGGTCTGATGGTCGAGCGAACTGGTCGGCTCGTCGCAGACGATCAGCTTCGGGTCGTGAACCAGCGCGCGGGCGATGGCCACCCGCTGCTGCTGGCCGCCGGACAGTTGGGAAGGCAGCGAATTCCAGCGATCGTCGAGGCTGACCTTCTTGAGTTCTGCCCTGGCCTGATCCATCGCATCGCGCCGCGAAACACCATTGACCAGCAATGGGACCGCCACGTTCTCGGCCGCGGTCAGCGTGGGCAGCAGGTTGAACGCCTGGAACACGAATCCGACCGTCTTACCGCGATACCGCGTGCGCTGTCGCTGGGGCATGTGCTTGAGATCGTGGCCGAACAAGCGGCACTCGCCCTCATCCTGCTCGAGGATACCGGCAATCACGGAGATCAGGGTCGTCTTGCCGCAACCGGACGGCCCCACGAGCATCATCAGCTCGCCGGCCCGCACTTCCAGCTCAACGCCGCGCAAAGCGGTGACGCGGGCGTCGCCCGTGCCGTAGGTCTTGGTCACGCCCGAGCACTTCACCGCGATGTTGTCATTCACTGCAACCATGGACGTTTCGCTCCGGCGGCTATCCTTTGAACACAACGGCGGGTTCGATCCGCAGCACCCTCAACATCCCCAGGAAGCCGGCCGCGAGGCAACACGCCAGCACCGCCAGGGCGCCGCATACCGGAATCTCCCAGGACATCTGGAACGCCAGTCCGCCCCTGGCAAACAACGCGCCGGTGACACATGCCGCTCCCAGCCCCAGGCCATACCCGATCCCCGCCACGGTCACCACTTGGATGCAGAGCATCCGGAGAATCGTGCCATCGGAAGTACCCATCGCCTTCAGTGCCGCGAAGTGGCGCACGTTGTCCAGGACGAACGTGTAGAACGTCTGCCCGGCCACCAGCACGCCGATCACAAACCCCAGCGCGATGGTCACGCCGAAGTTCACGAGGATGCCTGTTCGCGTGATCAGTTCCCACATGGTCTTCCGCTCGAATTCCACGTTCGTGTGCGCCGCCAGGCCCGTTACCTGCTCGATGCGCCGTGCGACGTCGGCGTGCGCATGGCCCTGGGCCACCTTCACCAGGACGTATGTGAGCGATTTCCGCTCCCGCGGCGCCCAGCTCAGCGCCCGGCTGTAAGTGGTGTAGAGCACGGGGTCCCAGAAGAACTCGCGCGTTGCGCGGTAACTGCCCACAACAACGGCATTGTTGTCATTGAGGCTGATGTGGTCGCCGACCCTCAGCGGCCGACCCTTGCCGCGCCCCAGCCGCAGGTCGCCGCCGGCCTGGTCGATGTTCATCAGCACCGCGCGGTCGCGACGCAGATCGCCCAGTTCACCCTCCACCATTTCAGGGGGGCCGCCGGCCAGGGTCGTGTCGTCCAGCCCTATCACCCGAACCTGCACCAGCGTTCCGTCAGGCAGGCGGCACGCGACGTAGCTCTTGTACATCGGCACGGCCCACGCGACGCCTTCAATCCCGCGCACGCGGCCCAGGGCCGTGTCGGGCATGCGCTTGAAGTCCTCGCTGAACTGCACCTGCTCATCCATTACCCAGAGGTCGGCAACAGCGGTGTCGCGAATCCAGGCCCCCGTCTGCTGGGCGAAGCCGTTGAATATCGAGGACTGCTGGGTGATCAGCAGCGCCGCGAACGCCACGCCGGCCACCAGGGCGATGTACTTGAGCCGGTCGCCGACCAGCATTCTCAATGCGACGTAATTCATCGGCGACCTCGCTTCTTGGGCTGGTCGGCCAGAACGCCGCGCATCACCGTGTCCACCATCAGCCTCGCCAGCTTGTCGGTCCCCCGCCACGGGCACCAGGGGTCCCCTTCCACGCGCGTCACGTGCAAGGCGGCAACCCCATGCACCGCCGCCCAGAACAACTGAGCCGCCTGATGCGAATCCCTGAACTCCGTGCGGAACCGGCCTTCCTTGATCGCCTGCTCGGCCGAGAGTCGAAGGAACGCGTAACCGTCCCGCTCCGGGTCGCCCTGCCCGCGCTGTCGCGCCTCGTCCGGCGACCTCTCCATCAGTTCCGGATGCGGACGGGTCATGAACATCAGGCGGAAGTGATTGGGATGCTCCACCGCGATCCGGACATACAGCAGCCCAAGCTGCCGGATGCGCTCCACAGGATCGCCAATCGAGCCCAGTTCACGCATGCGCTGGAACAACGACGCGAAATCAGCGTCGCAGATCGCCCGCATGAGTTCCGCCTTGTCCTTGAAATGCAGGTAGATCGCGGTGGGCGAGTACTCGATGGCCTCGGCGATTCGCCGCATGGAGACGGCCTCGTAGCCGTCGCGGACGAACAACTCGCGGGCGGCGTCCATGATGCGACGCCGCACCTGCTCCCGCTCCCGGTCTCGCCGATCCCTGGTTCCCATCGCCTTCCCTCGTGTAAACATCGTTATTTTAGTTAACGGTGTTCATAAGTCAACCTCGTTAACACATTTTTCATCCCTTGAAGACGATCGCCGGCTCCAGCTTCATCACCTTCCGGATCGCGATCACCGCCGAGAGCATGCAGATCAGCAGCACCGCGCCCGCCGAAATTGCCAGGGCCTGCGGCAGCAGCAGAAACGCGGCCTCGGTGTTTCGGATGGCGAAGCCGAACATCGAGGCGATCCCAACGCCGATGCCGTAGCCGACGCAGCCGACCAGCAGGGCCTGAAGAAGGATCATCCTCAGCAGCATGCCGTTGCCGGCGCCCATCGCCTTGAGCACGCCGAAATGGCGAAGGTTCTCGATCGTGAAGTTGTAAAACGTGAGCCCGGCGATGGCCGTCCCCACAAAGAAGCTCATCAGCATGCCAATGCCGATGTTGATGGGAATACCGGTCATCTTCATGAAGTAGACGACCGTCATCCACTTGAACTGGTCGCGCGGCACGGCCGCCAGGCCGGTGACACGCTCGATTCGTGCCCGCAACTCGTCGATGGAGATGCCGGGGCGGGCCTCGACCAGCACGAAGCTCAGGAGCTTCCGCTCGCGGGGGGCGAATGTCGTGGCGCGGGTGTAGGTGGTGTAGATGACGGGCTGGCTCTGGAATGTCCGGGTCACCTTGCAGATGCCGACGACGGTCGCCCGGCGGTCGTTGAGTTCCACGGTATCCCCGATCTTCAGCTGGACCAACCTGCCGTCCGGACCGGGCTGGGCAAGCTTGCCGCGGGCGCCGACCTCATCGACGATGATTCCCTCCGCCCGGCGCAGGTCGGCCAGCGAGCCCTGCACCATTTCCGGCGGGCCGCCAATGAGCGTCGTGTCGTCCAGGCCGATGATGTTGCAGTTCTGGAACGTCCCGTTTTCCAGCCGCACCTTCATCATTCCCTTGTAGAGGGGAACCGCCCACTGCACACCCTCGATGCCGCGGATGCGCAGCAGGGTGGTGTCCAGCAGCGGCTTGACGTCCTCGATGAACTGCACCTTGGGATCCATCACCCAGATGTCGGGCTGCCCGAGGTCCGTGATAAAGCTGAAGGTGCGGGCCATGATGCCGCAGAAGACGGCCATCTGCTGGGTCATCAGCATTGACGCGAACACGATGCCCATGATGATCGCCACATACTTGGCGCGGTCCCCCACGAGCATCTTCAGGGCGATGCGGTTCATGGCCGGCTCCTCCGCCAGTTCTCCATGGCCGCGATGCAGAAGCGGGCGATGTGGTCGGCCACTCGCCGGATCTGTTGCGGCGCGAATGTCAATTCCGGGTGCAACTGCGACATGACGGCGTGCGAGTGCCGGTAGAAAATGCACTGGGCAATGACACTGAACGCGCAAAGACTGACGTCTCGCGGGGTGGCGCCGCGGCCGAGAATGCGGCGGACGATGGCTTCCAGGTAATCGGCCCTGGGGCGAATCAAATCAGGAACCAGCCCCCCCAGCGCCGGCGTCGGATCGACCATCTCGCGGGCCATGATCCTGGGCAGCCAGCTCAACTTGCTCTGATCGAAGATCTGGAGCATCAGCCCGCGAATGAACTCGCGCAGTTCTTCGCGGGGGTCGTCCCGCGAGCCCGGCGGCGGGTTTGTAAGCTGGCGGTCGATGGCCTGGTGCGCATAGCGCAGGACATGGGCGTACAGGCGCTCCTTGTCGCCGAAGTGGTAATTGACGGCCGCGATGTTGGCCCCGGCTCGCCGGCAGATCTCCCGCACGGTGGCGTGGCGGAAGCCGCGCTCGGCGAAGACCTCGCCGGCGGCGACAAGCAGCCGCAGGCGGGTTTCCTGGTTGTCGACGTGAGCGGCCACGGCAAGTCCTCAAACACTCGTTTCAAACGTTAGTTTAGATCGCTCGGCCCGCATGTCAAGGGATGCGATCCAGAATGTGCGATGCGGCATCGGAGGCGGTCGGGCGCCCTTCGCCGGAGCGGGCCGGGCCGCCCTCCGATGTGCGTGCCCCGCCTCGACCGCCCGTGCTCCTTTGGCTAGCATGATCGGCATGAGAAGCCAGATCGAGCACCTCAAGTCGCTGATCCGGGACATTCCCGATTTTCCGAAGAAGGGCATCCTGTTCCGCGACATCACCCCCCTGCTGGCCGATCCTTCGGGCCTGGCGCTGTCGATCGAGATGCTGGCCAATCCGTCTCGCGGCAAGCACATCGACCTTGTCGTGGGGGCCGAGAGCCGCGGGTTCATCTTCGGGACGGCGGTGGCATGCTGCCTATCGGCCGGTTTCGTCCTGGTCCGCAAGCCGGGCAAGCTGCCCCACAACTGCCTGCGGATGAGCTACGACCTGGAATATGGCAAGGATTCCCTGGAGATGCACGCCGACTCGATCCGGCCGGGGCAGCGGGTCCTGGTGGTGGATGATGTGCTGGCCACCGGGGGAACGATGAAAGCGTGCTGCGACCTGGTGCGCCAGGTCGGCGGCCAGATCGTCGGTGTTGCGGTGCTGATCGAACTGGCCGGGCTGGGCGGGCGCGGCAAGGTCGCGCCGATCGAAGTGCATTCGATTCTGCAGTACGAATAGAGGAGGAGCCATGAGGAATCTTCGGCTGTTGTGTGCGACGATGGTGGCGGCGTGGGTCTTGTGGATCAGTGCTCCAGTGCGGGCGGCCGAGGGGCAACCGTCCCTTCGCGTGATGACGTTCAACCTGCGATTCGCGTCACCGACGCCGCCCAATTCCTGGCCGCAGCGGCGACCGGTGATGAAGGAATGCATCCGTCAGACGCAGGCGGACGTCATCGGCACGCAGGAGGGGGTTTACTATCAACTCCGGGACTTGGCCGGCGACCTGCCGGAATACGACTGGATCGGGCTTGGGCGCGAGGGCGGAAGCCGGGGGGAGTTCATGGCGGTCTTCTTCCGCAAGGATCGGTTGGAGCCGCTGGAATATGACCACTTCTGGCTGTCGGACACGCCGATGCTGATGGGATCGAGGACGTGGGGGCCGAAACTGCCGCGGATGGTGACGTGGGTGCGTTTCCGCGACCTGGCGACCAGGGGCGAGTTCTACTTCATCAACACGCACTTCGACCACCAGGTCCAGGAGGCGAGGGAGAAGAGCGCCGTTCTGGTTCGACAGCGCGTGGAGGAACTCAAGACCGCGCTGCCGGTGATCCTGGTGGGCGACTTCAACGCGGCCGCGGGGAGGAACAAGGCCTACCAAACGCTGGTGGAAGACGGGTTCTTTGCGGACACGTGGCTGACGGCGAAGGAAAACAGGGGCCCGAAGATCGCGACGTTTCACAACTACAAGGGGGCGGTTCCCGACGGCGATCGAATCGACTGGATCCTGACGCGCGGACCGATTACCGCCGTGAGCACGGAGATCGTGACATTCAACCGGGACGGGCAGTATCCCAGCGATCATTTTCCGGTACTGGCCGAGTTGCGCATCGGCACCCCGGAGCCTGCGCGGCAATGATCCGCCCAATGCCCCGCGACATTTTCGTTTTTTTCTTTACCCGGGACCGCAACCTCTGCTACACTCTTGGCGTCACATCTGTACGCGCCGACACATCCGCGAGGCGTTCGTCATGTCAAGGCCCCGGGTTTGTCGCAGGCTGGTTATCTTTGCCAGAGGTGCAACATGTCGGACACCACATCCCACCAGGCCGAGCCGTTTGACCTGAGCTACGTACAGGATCCGGACATGCGCCGGGCGATGCGCGCCATGTGGCAGCAGATTCAGACCACGCTGCATCGCCAGCAGATCGAGATTGACGCGATGCTGGAGATGATTATGGAGAAGCAGGTGGGGAGCATGGGCGAGTTCAAGCGCCACCTGGTGCGCCTCCAGCAGAACAGCGCCCGCAGCCAGCGCATCCATGACATGATCAACTCCACAGCCCAGGCCGGCGCCGCCCCCCCGCCGGGGTCGGGAGGCGGCCACACGATCCACGTGCTGCGCTGATGCGATGCCTGCCTGCGCCGGGCGATGCTGCCGGAAAGGGGGCGGTCTTTTGTTGGAAGGATACGGGCGAGCCCGTTTTGGGGCCATCACGGTTTCGGCGGTGGGTGGACGACCGCACGGCGATGTTGAGCATCTTCTCCGCTTCCGTGGCATCGCGGAGTCTGGGCGATGGCGAGGATGGTCATGCTACAGGTTCCGCGACCCCGGACTGCCGATCGCGGAATGTGTCAGACACCCAATGCACCCCGCTTCCAGCTGCCAGTTTGCCGCAATTCCCAGCACATACTACAATTGCGGCGCGTTCAGGAAGAGAATCTGGTCGAGAAAAGGGAGCCTGATGGCCGCCAGTCTGTCACAGCCACCGCCCAGTCCTGCCTCTTGCACCATCTGGAACGTGCCATACGGCCGCAACCCTTGTTTCACAGGCCGCCCGCGGGAACTGGAGCAGATCCATCAGGGTTTCCAGTCACAGGACCCGGCCCGGCGAACGCAGGTGATTTGCGGTCCCGCCGCGATCGGCAAGACGCAACTGGCCCTGGAGTACTGCTGGCGGCACCGCGACCAGTACTCGATCATCTGGTGGGTCCGGGCTGGGGAGCCGAACATACTGATCAATGACTTCCTGAAGCTTGGTGTTCAGATCTCGCCGAGCGCGGCGGGAAATGCGTCGCCCGAAATGCAAGCTGACGCCATCCGCCGGGAACTGGATCGTCGCAGCAATTGGCTGCTGGTCCTGGACGATGCTCCGGGTCCTGGTGCCGTCAGCCAGGTCGTTCCTCAAGGGGGAAGCGGGCGAGTTCTGATCACGAGCCGGAACCCCAACTGGCGCGGGGTGGCGACGCCTCTTCCTCTGGACAAGTGGAATCGTGATGATTCGGTACGGTTCCTTTGCAATCGCACGGGGATTGCCGACATCGACCCCGGCGCCGTGCAACTGGCTGAGGCCCTTGGCGATCTGCCGCTGGCGCTGGAACTGGCCGGCGCGTACATGGCACAGTTGCGGATCGGCTTTGCCGCTTATCTCGATCGTTGCCGCGCCCATCAGCAGAAGCTGCCACATGACCAAACGTCGTCAAGCGATTGCCCCGACGCGGTCCTGACCACATGGACGATTGCGTCTGACCAGGTGCGGGGCGATTCGCGGACGGCCGGCGATCTGATGAACCTGTGCGCCTTTCTCTGCCCCGACGAGATCCGCCGCGACGTGCTTTCCCGCGGCGCTCATGTGCTGCCTGGTCCGCTGGCTGCGACGGTCGGCGACCAGGTGAAACTGAACGAGGCGGTGGCGGTACTGCGGGGGTACTCACTGATCGACGCCAATCAGGCGGCGTTGTCGATCCACCGGCTGGTGGCAGCGGTGACGCTTCAGGGACTTGCTGACGACGATCGCCGCCGGTGGGCGGAGGTCGCCATCCGCGTGATCAGCGATGCGTTCGCCTTTCAAAGCGCAAACGTGTCTACCTGGCAACTCTGTCCGGCATTGCTGCCCCATGTCGGCACCGTGACAGCCCATGCCGAAGCACTGGGCGTGGCCGGCGCATTGACGGCCGAACTGCTGAATGATGCGGGGCATTACCTTCTGCGTACGGGGCACTTTGCCAAGAGCAAGGAATACCTGGATCGGTCACTTGTGCTGGCGCGGCGCACCTGGGGGGACAAGCACCCATCGGTGTCGGCAATCGTCAACAATCTGGGTCGCGTCTGCGCGCGACTGGGCAATTTGACCGACGCACGGCAGTACTTCGAATGGGCGCTGGGCATCGATGAACCGATCTACGGTCACGATCATCCACACGTTGCGACAATTGTGAACAACTACGGCCTGTGTCTGATGGCCGCCGGGGACACCGCCAACGCCCGCAAGCACTTTGAGTGGGCCCTGACGGTCTACGAAAAGCGGTTCGGCCCGAAGAGCGCCAAGACGGCCAGCACAGCCAACAACCTCGGATATGCCACACTTCGGCTGGGCGATGTCCACGCTGCCCGTTCCCACTTCGAGCGGGCACTGACGATCGCCGAGTCCACCGTCGGCCCGAACCATCCGACGGTGGCGAGCATCCTGCATAATCTTGCCCTGGCGTTGAAGATGTCCGGAGAGCTACAGGCCGCCCGCAATTACATGGAGCGAGCCATTTCCATCGACAGGGCGACCTATGCACCGACGCACCCGGACGTGATCCGCGATGTCGATTCCCTGGGGGAGATTCTCAAGGAACTGGGCGATACTCCGGCCTTGCGAGCGCACTACGCTGAAGCGTTGGAGGCGGTCGTCAAGCTTCATGGCACGGAACATGCACGGGCAAAGCAACTGCGGAAGATGCTTGCCGAACTGGGCGGTTGAGGCAGATTTGAGGCGCGTGGCGATCTGGCATGGCATCAGGGGACCGCCTGCGGGGACCAATCAGGTCCGCAACGCATCCGTTTGCAGCTCCATCAGCCGCTTGCACCCCCCGGTCGCAAGGTCCAGCATCCGGTCCAGCATGTCCCGGTCGAAGCCCGAGCCGTTTTCGGCCGATCCCTGCACTTCCACGAGCTTCCCGGAGGCGGTGCAGGCGATATTCATGTCTACGCCGGCACGGCAATCATCGGCATAGTCCAGGTCCAGGCGCACTTCACCGTCAACCACTCCCACGCTCACGGCGGCCAGTTGGTCGAGGACAGCGTGCGCAGGGTCATAGAACGCCGGATCCCATCGCGCCGGCAGCGGGCCACCAGGCCGGAGGAGGTCACCGGGAGGCGTCAGTTCGCGCGGCAGCTTGCGTATCGCATCCACCAGGGCGATATACGCCCCGCAGATCGCGGCCGTGCGCGTGCCTCCATCGGCCTGAAGCACCTGGCAATCCAGGGCGATGGTGTGGGGGCCGATCTTCGACAGGTCGACAATGGCGCGGAGGCATCGCCCGATCAAGCGCTGTATCTCGGTGCCACGGGAGTCGGTGTGACCGATCTTCGGCCAGGGCTTGCGGGCGGGCGTGCTGGCCGGAAGCATGACATACTCCGCGGTCACCCAGCCGCCGGCGCGGTTCTCTTTCATCCAGGGGGGCAGCTCGGTGGAGATCGATGCGGTACACCAGACGATCGTCATGCCCTGCTGCCAGAGCACCGAACCCGCGGCGGTCTGGGTGAACCCGCGCGTGATCCTGACCGGTCGAAGCTGGTCGTTGGGCCGTCCGTCGGTTCGCATCCCGGCATCATACACGACAGGGCGACCGGGAGGCACTTCGCGGCCTTACAGTCCCGAACTCTTGTGTGCCGTGTGGTCCGTCGGCTTGCGGTAGTGGGAGAGGTCGATCGACTTGAAGAAATCGATCGTCCTGGCCAACCCCTCGCGCAGAGAAACTTTCGGCTCCCAACCCAGCTTCTGCCGGGCCAGGCTGATGTCGGGTTTGCGCTGGCTGGGGTCGTCGTTGGGCCGCGGCAGGTGGACGATTCTGCTGCTGCTGCCGGTCAGTTCCAGCACGAGCCTGGCCAGTTCGAGCATGGTGAACTCGCCAGGATTGCCCAGATTCACCGGGCCGACAAAATCATCCGGGCCGTTCATCATTCGCATCATGCCGTCGATCAGGTCATCGACATAGCAGAAGGACCGGGTCTGCAAGCCGTCGCCGTACAGGGTGAGGTCCTGGCCGGTGATGGCCTGCACGATGAAATTGGACACGACCCGCCCGTCGTACGGATGCATGCGCGGCCCGTAGGTATTGAAGATGCGGATGACGCGAATGTTGACCTTGTTCTGGCGGTGGTAATCAAAAAAGATCGTCTCCGCGGCGCGCTTGCCTTCGTCGTAGCAGGATCGCACGCCGATGGGATTGACGTTTCCCCAGTAGCTTTCCGGCTGGGGATGCACGCTCGGCTCGCCGTAAATCTCGGAGGTGGACGCCTGGAGAATCTTCGCCCGCACGCGCTTGGCCAGCCCCAGCAAGTTGATCGCCCCCATGACCGAGGTCTTCATGGTCTTGACGGGATTGTACTGGTAATGCGGGGGGGAGGCCGGGCAGGCCAGGTTGTAGATCTCATCGACCTCAAGCCAGATGGAGTGAACCACGTCGTGGCGAACCAGCTCAAAATTGGGGCGATCCAGCAGGTGCGCGACGTTGGATTTCTGGCTCGTGAAGAAGTTGTCCAGGCAGATGACATCGTGCCCCTGGGCAACCAGGCGGTCGCACAGGTGGGAACCGAGGAACCCGGCGCCGCCGGTGACGAGAATGCGTTTGATGGAGTTGGCCATAAGAGGACGGTGGAACGAGGCCCACGCTACATGAACTGTCGGTGGTAATCAACGACCCTGGCAAGACCCTCGATGCGCGGGACCTGGGGGCTCCAGCCGAGAATCTGCCGGGCACGGGTGATGTCCGGCTTGCGGACGCGCGGATCATAAGAGGGCCCCGGCTCGAAAGTGATCCTGCTCTTGCTTTCGGGAACCAGCGAGAGGATTTCCTTGGCGATCTGGAGAATGCTGACCTCCTCCGGCTGGCCGAGGTTGATCGGCTCGTGGAAATCGCAGTTCATCGCGGCGATCAGTCCGCGAACCAGGTCCGAAACGTAACAGAACGTGCGGGTCTGCGTGCCGTCGCCGAACACCGTGATCGGCTCGTCCGTCAGCGCCTGTCGGACGAAGTTGGTGATCAACCGGCCGTCGTTGGGCCGCATGCGCGGGCCGAACGTGTTGAAGATTCGCACGATCCGCGTATCGGCCTGTCGCTCGCGCTGGTAGGCCATGGCGATGGCTTCCGAGAATCGCTTGGCCTCCTCGTACATCGAGCGAAGGCCGATCGGATTGGTGTTGCCCCAGTAATCCTCACGCTGGGGAGAGACCAGGGGATCGCCGTAGATCTCGGAGGTGCTGGCGACCAGGAGCCTGGCCTGCTTTTCAACCGCCAGGTCCAGCAGATTCCAGGTTCCTTGGCTGTTGACCTTCATGGTGTCGATGCGGTGTTTTGCGTAGGCCGCCGGCGAGGCCGGCGACGCCAGATGGAAGACCTGGTGGACAGGCCCATCCACGCGCACCGGCAGGCACACGTCCTGCTCAACGAACGTGAATGCCCGATGGCCTTTCAGATGAGCCAGGTTGGCCGGCGACCCGGTGACGAAATTGTCCAGGCCGATCACCTCGTTCCCCTGCTCCAGGAGGCAATCCACCAGATGGGACCCGATGAAACCGGCTGCGCCAGAGATCAGAACTCGCATGGTCAGGATGTATTATCGGCACAACCAACCGTTCAATCCACAAACCGGAATCGGATGATTGCCAGCATCGCCTTGATTCCATCTTTCCAGGTGATCTTCTTGCCTTCCTCGTAGCTTCGGCCGTGGTATGAAACGCCGACTTCGTAGATCCGAAGGCGCGGCCTGAACCTGGCCACCTTGGCGGTGATCTCGGGCTCGAAGCCGAAACGGTTGCACTTGAGAGTAATGCCGTCCAGCACCCACTTGCGGAAGACCTTGTAACAGACCTCCATGTCGGTCAGGTTCAGGTTGGTGAACATATTGCTGAAGGTCGTCAGCAGCCGGTTGCCCACGGTGTGCCAGAAGTAGAGCACGCGGTGCGGCTCGCCGCCGGCAAAGCGGCTGCCGAAGACCACGTCGGCGCGGTCCTCGAGGATCGGCCGAATCAGCCTGGGGTAGTCGTTCGGATCGTACTCCAGGTCCGCGTCCTGAACGAGCACGATGTCACCGGTAGCGAGCTTGAAACCGTCCCGCAATGCCGCCCCCTTCCCCTGGTTGACCTGCTTGTGGTGAATGACAAAGTGCGTGTCGGGAAACATGGCCGGCAGCTCGTCGAGCTTGGCCCCGGTCCCGTCCGTGGAGCAATCGTTGACGCAAATCACCTCCCGCTGCAACCCGCCAGGCAGCGCGACGCCGACCACCTGGCGCACAAGCGACTGCACGGTGGCCGCTTCGTTGTAGACGGGAATAACCACGGACAGTTTTTTCAACGCGGCGGTTGGCGGATTCATGGTTGCGCTCATCCGCGCAACATGTTAACGGCGAGCGGCTGAATGGGAAGCGGGCCGCATCAGCACGGCGCCTGGTCAGTCAGAACCCTGCCATCTTCCATCGTGATCATCCGCCGGGCGCGATGGGCCAGGGCCGTGTCATGCGTCACCATCACGATCGTCTGCCCGGTCGATGCGATCTGCTGGAAGATGTCGGCGACGATCTCCCCGTTGCGCTTGTCGAGGTTTCCCGTCGGCTCGTCGGCCAGGAGCACGGCCGGCTCATTGGCCAGGGCACGTGCGATGGCGACCCGCTGCTGCTCGCCGCCCGAGAGCCGATTGGCGCGGCGCCTGAGCTTGTCACCCATCCCCAGTCGGCGCAGCAGTTCCGCGGCCCGATCCATCGCCGCCGATCGCGACAACCTTCCCAGCTTGAACATGGGCAGGGCGACATTCTCCTGGGCGGAAAACTCCTTGAGCAGGTAATGGAACTGGAAGACGAACCCGACCTTGGCGTTGCGCAGCAGGGCCAGTTCGCTGTCGTCCAGATTCGTCGTGTCGGCCCCGTCAATATAAACGCGGCTGGGCGGCGTAAACGGGGCGCCGTCCTCGTCCCGCTGCGAGGGTCGATCCAGGCCTCCCAGCAGGTAGAGCAAGGTGCTCTTGCCCGAACCGCTGGCGCCCACGATCGACACGTACTCGTGCCGATCGATGGTGAGCGTCACGCCTTTGAGCACGTGGGCCAGGGCGTCCGCCGTTCCCAGCAGCCGGTGCACGTTCTGCACGCGCAGCAGCGGGGGCGTGGGAGAGGCGACGGCCTCGACCTTCGCAATCGGCTCCGCAAGCGGCATTGAAGAATTGTAGCGGATGTTGAGCCACGTCGCCGCGCGGGGTATCCTGCGCAGGTCAACACACGCGAGGGACCCGCCATGACACAACACATCGATCGCCGCAGCTTCGTGAGAACCGTTTCCGCCGCCGGGGCCGGACTGGCCATCGCCAGCGCCCGCATCCTGCACGCGGCTGAGGCGCCCAGCCAGCGCATCATCATCGGCGTGATGGGAATGGGCGGCCGGGGAACAAGCCTGGCCGAGACCTTCGCATCGCTTCCGGGCGTGCAGGTGAAGTACGTGTGCGACCCCGACAAGGACCGAGCGGCAAAGGCGGCCGCCGCCGTGGAGAAATCCAGCAAGGGCAGCAGTTCACCCGAACCGATCCAGGATTTCCGCCGCATCCTGGATGACAGGGATGTGACCGCGCTGACAATCGCGGCGTGCAACCACTGGCACGGACCCGGGACAATCCTCGGTTGCGCGGCCGGCAAGCACGTCTACGTCGAAAAACCCGCCAGCCACAACGCCCGCGAGGGCGAGTTGATGGTGGAAGCCGCCCGCAGGCACAACCGTGTCGTGCAACTCGGGACGCAGCGGCGCAGCTGGCCGGGTGTCATTGCCGCCATCGAGAAGGTCCGGGAGGGTGCCATCGGCAAGGTCCTGTTTTCGCGAGGCTGGTACAACAACAGTCGCGGCTCGATCGGCAGGGGCGAGCCGGCCTCGCCGCCTGCCAATCTCGATTACACGCTGTGGCAGGGCCCCGCGCCCGATCGCCCCTTCCGCACCAACATCCTCCACTACAACTGGCACTGGTTCTGGCACTGGGGCAACGGCGAACTCGGCAACAACGGCATTCACGCCCTGGACCTGTGCCGCTGGGGTTTGGGTGTCGATTATCCGCGGAAGGTCACCTCCGGGGGCGGACGCTATCACTTCGATGACGACCAGGAAACGCCGGATACCCAGGTGGTGACGTTCGACTTCGGCGACAAGTTCATCACCTGGGAAGGCCGCTCGTGCAATCCAATCGGCTTCGAGAACGCCGGCTTCGGCGTCTCGTTCTACGGCGACAAGGGGATGCTGACGCTTGATGGCGGCGGCTACCGCATCCTGGACCTGAAAGGCAAGGAAGTCGCCAAGGTGGCCGGCGAAGGCGGCGACCGCATCCACCTTCAGAACTTCATCGACTGCATCCGATCCGGACAGAAACCCAATGCCGACATCGAGCACGGGCACAAGAGCACGCTCCTGTGCCACCTGGGCAACATCGCCCATCGGACCGGCCACGTGATCACCTGCGATCCGAAGAACGGCCGCATCGTGAATGACAAGGACGCCGAATTACTTTGGAGCCGGGAATACCGGCCGGGGTGGGAACCCAAGGTGTGATTTGCCGCCTGATGCCCCTGGAGGTGCGATCGTGTGGCGCATGCTTCTTTCTCTTTGCGTGGCCAGCGGATGCTGGGCGCAGGCCGCCGGCATGCCGGTGCCCCGCCTCCAGGCCATTCCGCTTCCCGACCAGCAGGTTTCCTTTCAACGCGATGGGGATGAGATCGCGCGATACCATTTTGGGCCCGCGCTGCGCCGGCCGTTTGTCTACCCGGTCGTCGGGCCCTCGGGACGATCGCTCACGCGCATGGGACATCCGCGCGACCCGGAATCGCACAGCCACCACAATTCCGTCTGGATCAGCCATGAGAGCGTCAACGGGATCAGCTTCTGGGGCGATCGCCAGAAGGGCCGGATCGCCCATCAGCGCATCGACGAATTCGAGGATGTCGGTGAGCACTCGTGGATTATCTCCGTCAACCACTGGATCGATGAGCAAGACAACAAGGTCCTGCTCGTCGAGCGCCGCCGCACGGCGGTGCAACTGCTCGACGCGGATCAATGGATGCTGGTCATCGACCTGCGATTTGACGCCAAGGAGCCGGTCACCTTCGGCAAGACGCCGTTTGGACTGATCGGCGTGCGCATGGCCAAGACGATTGGAGTCAACGACGGCGGCGGGACGATCCGCAACTCGGCCGGGCAGGTCAACGAGGGGGAAATCTTCTGGAAGCCGGCCAGATGGTGCGACTACTCCGGCCCGATCGCACGGGGCAAGGTCGATGGCATCACGCTCATGGACCACCCTTCCAACTTCAACCACCCCACGAAGTTTCACGTGCGCGGCGACGGCTGGATGGGAGCCAGCCTCACCATCGACGAGCCGAAGGTCATCGAGGCGGGAAAGCCGCTGACGCTGCGGTACGGCCTGTTCGTGCATGTGGGCCAACCATCGCCGGAGGAACTGGAGAAGCGCTGGGCGGAGTTCGCGAAGGCCGCGCCGGCAGACCTGACGCCCAAAAGAAAGTGAGGAGTGGATGGAATACCTTCGGCCGGTCGTTCGGGTTCTTCTGCTCCTTGCCGCAATGGCGTCGGCCGCGACCCCTGCCACCCAACCGATCCAGACCGGCGCGTATCGCATCACGTTCGACCAGCGCAGCCCGTGGAGCGATCCGTTCGAGGTCGGCCCCCGCATGGGAACCGGCCGGGCAGTCATTCAGCAGCAGCTGTCCAAAGTTGAGTATCGCCTGCCGAACGAGTCTTTCGAGCTTTACGTCCCGCCCCAGTACGACGGTGAAGAACCCTATGGCTTGCTGGTCTGGATGAGTCCCGGTAACGCCGGTCATCCTTTGCCGGCCTGGAAACCGATTCTCGATTCAACAAAGCTCATCTGGATCGGCCCCAACAACGCCGGCAATGACCGCCAGCCGATCATCCGCGTGGGCCTGGCGCTGGATGCGGCACACAACGCGAGGCGGCGATTCAACATCAACCCGGATCGCGTCTATGTCGCCGGTCTTTCGGGCGGCGGGCGGATCAGCAGCATGGCGGCCATCGCTTTTGCGGACCAGTTTTCCGGCGGTTTCTATTGCTGCGGGGTCAATTACTACCGCGAACTGCCCTCCAGGGAACAGGCTCCCGGGGTCTTTCGCCGCAGTTTCGCCGCGCCCCCTGCCCGCATCCTCGCGCTGGCGCGCACCAAGGTGCGACACGTCCTTCTTACCGGGGAGACTGACGGCAACCGCGAACAGACAAAAGTCTACGCCGACGCGATGAGAAAGGAGGGCTACAAGTTCGTGACTTACATGGAAGTTCCCGGCATGGGACATGCGCCGCCCGATGCCGAGTGGTTCGCTAAAGGAATCGCAACGCTGGACGCCGACATTCAGAAACCTGCCACGCGACCCAGTTCACCCGCCCGGGGCCGATAGCCGGGCCGGCGGACGCCCATCACCGGACAGGCAGGAACTTGATGCACACCGGCGTCGGGGCGGCCACGGGATCGCCGACAGCCTTCAGCCTGCCGCTGGCCTGATCGATGCGAAAGACGATCATCGTGTCAGAGCCCTGGTTGGCGGCGATCAGGTACTGGCCAATCGGATCGATGTTGAAGTTGCGCGGCGTTTTGCCCCGCGTGCTCTCATGCCCCACGATGGTCAACCTGCCGGTTTGCGGATCGCACGCGAAGATGGCGATGCTGTCGTGCCCGCGGTTTGATCCGTAGACGAAACGGCCCGAGGGATGAACAACAACCTCGGCGGTTGTGTTTGCGCCGGCGAAGTCGGCCGGCAGCGTGCTGACAGTCTGAATCCCGGCGAGTTTCCCGGTGGCGGGATCATACTCGAACGCCGTGATGGTGTTCGCCAGTTCGTTAATCACGTAAGCGTGCTTCCCGTTGCCATGAAATGTGAAGTGGCGCGGCCCCGCGCCGGGCGCAACCGCCGCAAATGGCGGATCGTTGGGCGCCATCGTCCCCTTCTGAGCATCAAGCCGGTAGATCATCAACCTGTCGATGCCCAGATCGGCCACGTACGCGAAGCGATTGCCCGGATCAATGGCAGCCGAGTGGGCGTGCGGGCCTTCCTGCCGCTTCTCATTGGGGCCCTTGCCCTCGTGCTGAACAACCGTTCCCGGCTCGCCAAGCTTGCCATCGTCGCCGATCGGGATGGAGGCGGCGCTGCCGCTGCCGTAGTTGGCCACCAGCAGGCACCGGCCCGTTCGATCGACGGTCACGTGGCACGCGCCGCGCCCGCCGGACGGCTGCTGGTTCAGCAGAGTCAGCTTGCCGGTGGCGCGATCGATGGCGAAGGCGCTGACCACGCCTGTGGGCCTGCCCTGGAAGTTGCCGATCTCCCCGGCCGAATAGAGGAACCGGCCGTTGGGATGAATGGCCAGGAAGGTGGGATTCACAACCTCGGCCGCCAGGCCGACCTCCTGGAGCTGCCCCGAGGCCATGTCGAGCCGGTAGAGATAGATGCCCTTGCTTTTCGCGCCGGTGTATGTGCCGACATAGACCCAGGCCTTGTCGAAGTTGTCGGGCATGGCGGATTCCTTCTGCGCAGAGCAGGCCGTGCAAAGGAGCATGGCGGCAAGCAGAAAAGCGATGACACCTGATCTCATGAGGTTCTCCCGGAAGACGGCCGGCAACTCAAGACTTACGCGATGCAGAATGCCGAGTCGGCACCTGCCGCGGCCTGTTGACGCTTGTAGGGATGCTGCCAGGGAGCGCGATAGTCGCGCAACAGCAGCTTCGAGGCCTCGGCGTCGTTGATGATCTCTTCCTTTGCCTGGTCCCAGGCGATCTTACGGCCGGTGTCGTAGGCGATCATCGCCAGCTTGACGGTGGTCGTCGATTGATGCCCCTGCTCAACGGGGCAGCCGGGATCCTTGCGCGTGCGGACGGCCTCGAGGAACTCGGCCATGTGAAGCCTGCCGGCGTCGGCCGGGGCATCGAATGTCTTGCGTTCCTTGCCCTTGAATCGCGGGATCGCGACCCACCTGGCGTCGGTGACAAAAACAGTCTCCTTGTCGCCGAAGAAGAAGATGCCGTTGGACACTTCGGGGGCGTATTCCTCCGCTCCCCAGATGCGATGCCGCCAGGTGACCGGGCACTTGCCGAATTCAAAGTGCGCAGTCAACACGTCGGGCGTGGTGATCTTGCCATCGTGATAGTAGATGCCGCCAGTGGCCGCCACCGTCCTTGGCATGGTCTCGTCGAGAATCCAGCGGGTGGCGTCGATCAGGTGAATGCCCCAGTCGACCAGATGCCCATGACCCGAGGTCTTCTCCAGTCGCCAGTTCACGTGGCCGACCTGCTCGCTGTAGGGGATCTTCGGCCCGGGCCCGCACCACAGATCCCAGTCCAGCGAAGCCGGCGGTTCCTTGGGGTTGGGATCCTTGACGCCGGCGTTGTAGTGGATATTCGCTTCAACCTGCACAATCCGCCCGGCATTGCCGGCCTGGATGTACTCGCGGGCGGCCTTGATGGCGCCGGCCTGGCGGCGCTGAAAGCCGATCTGCACGATGCGGCCGGATTTCCTGACCGCATCGACCATGGCGCGACCCTCGCGAATATCGTACGCCAGCGGCTTCTCGCAGTAGACGTCGAGCCCGGCATTGACACAGGCGATCAGTTGAAGTGCATGCCACTGGGGCGGAGAGGCGATGATGGCCGCATCGATGTCGCCGGCCTTGATCAGGTCCTCGTACAGTTTGAACGTGGCGGGCTTGCTCCCCTGCATCTTCTCGATCTCGGCGGCACTCCTGGCCAGATGCTCGCTATCCACGTCGCAGATCGACACGATCCGGGCGCCGCCGACCTTGAGGGCGGCGCGGACGTTGGCCATGCCGTAGCCGCCCGCGCCGATCAAGCCGATGCGAATCGGCTTCTGGCCGTCGGCGGCCTGCACGAAAACGCCGGCGGCGGCCAGCGTGGCGGTTGCACCAAGAAATTCGCGACGATTCAGGCTTTTCATGGGTCCTCCTGGCTATGCTCAGTTCGTCTTTTTTCGAGGCTGGGACATGTCCTCGGTAACGACCTCGTAATTCTCGTTGTTCTCCAGTTTCGCGTCCGCATTGTTGATTAGTCTCCCCGGCGCACCGATGTTGCGATTGCCGCGGACGATGTTGTTGGAGGCCGGCTGGCCGGAAATGCGAATGCCGCTGCCGGAGGTAATGTTATCGAGGATGGACACGTTGCGGCACTCCTCCCGCTTGCCGATGCTGGTGCGGTCGGCCACCACGAAGATGCTCGAACTCTTCTTGTCGGTGCCCGGTCCTTCGGGCCGAATGTCGTTGCCCTGCACCAGCAGCCCGTTGATCCCGCCGCAGGCGTAGATGGAGACGTAGGCATTGCCCTTGTTGTTGATGAGCCTGGAGTCCAGGACGGTGCTGTTGGCGTGGTCCTCGTGCATCAGTCCTTCGCCGTCGTTGATGTAGATGTTCTTCTCGACGGTGCGATTGCGGTAGACCTCGTAGTCGTTGCCCTCGACTGTCCATCGCCAGCCGCGCATCTGCACGGCCCGATTGCCGTTGGTGCTTGATCCGCCGGCAAGCTGCCGGCCGGTGTTGGTCACCCGCAGAACATCGGGCTTGTAGCGGATGACATTGAATGAGCAGACGACGCCATCCCCCGAAAACTCGATCGCACCCCGGCCCGAGCAGAAGACGTAATTGTCGCGGATGACGATACCCTTGCGGAAGCCCCAGGGGTGTGTCTCGGGCGTGCCGTCGGGCAGGTCGTGGCCGCTGCCGCCCAGGCCATAACTGTTGGCCTGGATGCCCTCGCGGTTGTCATAGTCGAATAGCACGCCTTCTTCCCATGTGATGACCTGCTTCTTGCGGTCCAGCAGGACATAACCCTTTTGCAGGAAGTTGTCGTCTCCTGATTCCGGCAGGCGGTTGTTGGCAATCAGCAGGTTGGCGCCGTAGACGCGAATGGCGCCGGCGTGGCTCTTGTTGTACCGTTGCCAGGGCTTCTGACCGATCGACGCATCGGGAAAGGCCGGATCGGCAACAGCGGCGTTGCGCAGCACGCAGCCCAGGACGATGCGATTGTGCCCGGCGTTACCGGCCTGACTGGTGGGCAGATCAATGTGCCCGCGATTGATGGAAATGTTGACTGTGCCGCAGTTGGAGGCCGTGTCGGACCCGACCAGGCGGATGCCCTTGAAGGCGGTGGAAATCGGCGTGCCCTCGCCTTCCATCCTGGGAATGTACCTGGGGAACTCGAACCGCGTCGGCGGATCGTATCTCTCATCGCGCGCATCGGTTACGCCGGTCGGGGTGGCCCCGCGAATCACGACGTTGCCGGCCAGTTCCAGGTGGTCCGTGAACGTGTAAACCCCGGGCGGGAAGTAGACCACGCCGCCGCCCTTCCGGAGCACGGCCTCTTTGGCGGCATTGAAACGCGCCAAGTCGTCGTCCCCGGGCATGTCGGCGACACTCACCACATTGTTCCATCGGATCTGATCCGTCCATGCCTGCCCGTAGCGGGCGGCAGGATTGTCAACCGGCGGCGTTTCGACGGCGGCTGCAAGCGAACAGGCAAACAACGACAGGGCGACGAGAAGGTGTTTGCGCATATCGACCTTTCCGCCGAAGCAGGCCTTCACTCGCTTCGCGGGAAGACGCCGGCCTCGGCCAGCATCTCCGAAGCGATCTCCATCGGCAACCCGATGATGTTTGACACGCTGCCGCCACTCCGCACGACGATGGGATCGGGGTCCTGGATGCCATACCCGCCGGCCTTGCCCTGCCACCGCCCGGAGGCCACGTACTGCTCGATTTCCGCCGGCGCCATGACCCGCATGCGAACGGCCGAGATCGCCGACCGCGTCTGCTGGAAACCGCTCATGCTCATCACCGTCACGCCGGTGATGACCAGGTGCGTGGTTCCCGCCAGCAGCGTGATGATGCGGCGGGCGTCGTCGGCATTCTCGGGCTTGCCGATGGGTCGATCGCCGAACACCACCAGCGTGTCGGCCGCCAGAACGAGCTTGTCGGGGAACTGCGCCGCCACGAACGCGGCCTTCTCGAACGAAAGATGCTTGGCGAGGTTTGTGGGGGTCAGGTCGTCGGGCGCGCCGCTTTCATCAATGGCCGCGGGATGAACGGCAAAATCATAACCGGCGTCGCGAAGCAATTCCTGCCGCCGCGGCGACGCGCTTGCCAGGATCAGTCGTGGAGAGTCCTGTTCCATGAAGGCCCGTTCCCGGCGCGAATCCGCTAGCGGGGGAAATGAATCGCCAGGTCGCCCACCTCGGGCGCTGGCTGGCCCGGCGCCGGCTCTTCGTATCGCACGTGCACGTTGGCGCCGACGATGCCGACGACCACACCCGTCCCCGCAAAGCTCTCGTCCCCGGTCATGAATGTCACGATGTCCCCGGCCTTCAGCCGCCCCGCCGGCAGATCGGCTACCGAAACCATCCGCGACTCGGGAAGGACTGCCGCCACCTGCCCCAACAGGGCGTTGGGCGACAGGCGAGCGATACGGGCCTTGAGTTCCGGCGTCGGCACGACCCGCGCCGGCGCAGAAGGCGCCTCAACGGCCTTGCGCTGACAGCCTGCCACCATTACGCACGCCAGGATACCGATAACGACCTGAGCCATTCGCATCATCTTGGGCGCTCCCAATCATGGACTGTCCAACGATTAAACAGGCTGTCACTCAAGCCTGCAAGTTGCCGCGGCCGGCCAACGGGCCGATCACAGGTGGATCGCGCGATTCGCCGCAACGCCGGCCGCCTCCATCACCGCCTCCGAAAGTGTCGGGTGCGGGTGCATGGCGCCGATGATCTCGGCCTC